>VTLG01001120.1_pt1 | contig 18248 bp, 6 predicted proteins | sample 4694571 | NCBI WGS metagenome assembly VTLG01 (sample SAMN12604809, study PRJNA352737) | marine metagenome | biome: ENVO:00000447; feature: ENVO:00000209|ENVO:00000569|ENVO:01000036; material: ENVO:00002151; isolation source: viral sequences binned using virsorter ... | reverse complement strand
AGATGCAAAGAAGAAAGGTTATGAGATATGGTGCGACCCTCGTATACGTGTAGGACATGAAAAAACCAGAGTCATATGATGTAAGAGTCAAAGGACGACTCGTTCTTTCTAACGGAAGTATGGAAGACGCAATGGAAATCATTCAAGACCTCTCTGAGGCTTATTATAATACAGGTCAACCAGACCCAAGTACAATTACAATGGAGTTAAACAATGGCGAAGATGAAGCAATCTTTAATGAGTAGTGGGTTCGTAGAGACAACACCTAAAAAAACTCGGCAAGGACTCGGAAAACACTCGAAGTTCAGCGCAACTTCTCGAAATAAAGCAAGAAAACGTTATCGAGGCCAAGGGAGATGACTCTTGTAAGAACAGCAAGTCGTATTCGTACTCGTTGGATTGCAGTTTTTTCCCTTATCATTTCATCTTTAACCTTTGGATCAGGTCTTTTGGTGTTTCTATATATGAAAAGCCCTGCATTTGAGAATCAACTTTTAGATCAAGTGATGAAACATATGGATTGGATCATTGCAGATGAATTTGAAAAGAAGATAAAGGAATTAAAACCAAGGCCTGTACCAGATGAGAACGATCCAAATAAATGGTTTTGGGATTACATTGAGAAAAGAAATCAAGAACAAATCGAAGAACAACTAAATTGGCAAAAATAAATGGCTTACCAAGCATTACCAAAAGGATTATATGTAATGAATAGTCCCATAGCTGGTCAAGGTATCTTTACAATGGATACTATACCAGCTGGTACTGAGCTTGGTATGTCACATATTCTAGTAGATGAAGAAATATATCGTACTCCACTCGGTGGATTCATAAATCACAGTGAGAATCCGAACTGTGAGAAGTATTTGGTAGGTAATAAGTACTATATTCGTGCGATTCGAGACATAAATCCCATCGAAGAGCTTGTCTTGAAATATACATTTTATAAAGTAGTATAAATATATTGAGTAAATTGCATCAAAGAGTAGATGCCGATCATAAGACAACGACAATCTAGACGTTTTAAGGATATTTCTTTATCTTTTAAGAAACATCCTGTAACAAATGATATACTTGCACTTACAAATGAGGATGCAATTAAGAGATCTGTACGCAATTTAGTCGAAACAGTGAATGAAGAGAGGTTTTTTAACCCTCTGATTGGTTCTCATGTTAGAGAAAGTCTTTTTAAACTTGCAGATAACAGTTTAAGAGCAACTTTGAAAACTCAAATTCGCACTACAATTGAAAATTTTGAACCAAGAGTGAATTTAACTGACGTTATTGTCAATCATCCGAACGATACTAACGATTTAGAGATTACAATAGTTTATGATATCATCGGCCAAGAGGCAAGTCCCCAAGAAATAACATTTATCCTTCAACCAACTAGAGCATAATGTCATTTACACAGTATACAAACCTAGATTTTGAAGAAATTAAGGTTTCTTTGCGTGAATATTTACGTGCCAACTCCAATTTTACTGATTATGACTTTGAAGGATCGAATTTATCCATATTAATTGACACGTTAGCATACAATACTTACGTTACAGCCTTTAATACTAACATGGTTGCTAATGAATCGTTCATTGATAGCGCAACTTTACGTGAAAATATCGTAGCTTTAGCAAGAAATGTTGGTTATGTACCCTCTTCAAGACGAGCTTCAACTGCAAATATCAGTTTTACAGTGGATTTAGGGACTGGAACCTCTAAATCTAGCGTAACATTGAAGGCTGGACTCGTTGCATTAGGTGATTTTGCAAATACAAACTACACTTTTTGTGTTCCAGAAGACATTATATCGCCTGTAGTTGATGGATTTGCAGAATTTACCATAGATATTAAACAAGGAACGTATTTAATCAACGAATTTGTTGTAGATACTTCTCAACCCAACCAAAAATTCATACTTCCTAACCCATATGTTGATACATCAACAATAAATGTTAAAATTAGAGACACTTCAACCTCATCTTCCAGAAAACCTTACGAAAAAATTGATAATATAGTTGGAATTTCATCAACTTCCGAGACATATTTGATTCAAGAGGTGCAAGATGAGAAATATGAGTTACTTTTTGGTGATGGAGTGCTTGGAAAGAAGTTAAGTAATGGAAATGTTATTAATTCCTCATATATTGTTACTGATGGAGCTGGTGGAAATGGTGTTTCCAACTTTTCTTTCTCTGGAAAACTGGTTGATAACGATGGAGGACTGATTGTAAGTGGAATTTCTGATATTACTACAAATCAAGTCTCTCGAAATGGTTCGGAAGTAGAAAGTATTGACACAATTCGCAATTTAGCACCCAGAGTTTACTCGGCACAACATCGAGCAGTCACAGCTAATGATTATGAAGCAATAATTCCAACAATTTTTCCAAATGCAGAGAGTGTAACCGCTTATGGAGGTGAAGATTCAAATCCACCTCAATATGGAAAGGTATTTTTATCAATAAAACCCAAAAATGGTCGATTTGTCTCGGATTTTGACAAAAGACAACTTTTAGATAAGTTGAAAAGGTATTCTGTAGCTGGAATTCGTCAAGAATTTGTAGATTTGAAATATTTGTATATTGAAATTGACACAAACGTTTATTATAACACAAATGCTGTTCCAAGTGTGGATACTTTAAAAACTAGAATTAGAAATTCACTTGAAACTTATGCAAATTCATCAGATTTGAATTCATTTGGTAGTAGATTTAAATATAGTAAAATTTTAAAAATAATTGATGATAGTAGTGCAGCTATAACATCAAATATTACAAAAGTTATCATTAGACGTAATTTAGATGTTGATGTTGATAATTTTGCTCAATATGAGTTGTGTTTTGGAAATAAATTCCATAATCGTAATAAAGGATATAATATAAAGTCTACAGGATTCACTGTAGATGGAATTCGTGGTACTTGTTACTTTACGGACACATATGTTGATGAAAAAATTGGTAGATTAATTATTTTTAGACTTAGTAACACTGGAGCTGTTGAAATTATTAACAATAATGTAGGAACCGTAAAATATGACATTGGTGAAATTCTTATAGATACAATACGCATACTTTCAACCAGAAAAGAAGATAATGTCGTGGAAATTCAAGCAATTCCTGATTCAAATGATATTATTGGATTAAAAGATCTTTATTTACAATTCTCTATTGCCGAAAGCAATATTAGTGTTGTTGAAGATATTATTTCTACTGGTGCTGACACATCTGGTGCTAATTACATTTCTACATCCAGTTTTACAAATGGCTCCAAAGTTCGTGGTGATATCGTAACTGACACCGCATCGTCTACTCTTGTTGGATACGTAGGTGGTCAACCATATTATGGATCTTTCCATACAATGAGCGATGGGTCAAAAATGACAGGTAGCACCCATTCATCTGATAGTCAGGCTATATTGAGCACGCCTGGAATCACATCTTCATCATCAACAACCAGTACAGGTTCGTATTCATCTGGTTCATCTGGTTCATCTGGTTCATCATCATCGTCATCATCTAGTTACTAAATTAATCAATAATGGGTATAGACACCGCAGCTAAAAAAGTTCAAATTAATAAACTTGTCAGAAGTCAAGTTCCATCTTTCGTAGCCGAAGATAATCCTTTGTTTATTGATTTTTTAAAACAATATTATATTAGTGAAGAGGCTAAAGGTAAATCAATTGATATAATTTCAAATTTTAATGACTACCAAAAAGCAGATACTTATTCAGAAACTTATAATCTAATTGGATTTACAACATGTACAAGTATTGTAAATTCATATGATGCAACGATTAACGTAAGTTCAACCGATGGATGGCCTTCTGATTATGGACTATTTAAAATTGATGATGAAATTATTACATATACAGGTATAACCTCCACATCATTCACTGGATGTGTTAGAGGATTCTGTGGTGTTGACAATTTAAAGTCTCCAACAGATCCTGAATCTCTAGTATTTTCTACAACAAATGCAAGTAAACATGAAAATAATTCAAAAGTAATTAATTTAAGTAATTTATTTTTACAAGAATTTTGGGAAAAAACAAAAAAATTATTCTTGCCTGGATTTGAAGATAGAAAATTAGATGATGGTGTAGATAAGGCTAATTTCTTACGTCAAGCAAAAGATTTTTACTCATCAAAAGGAACTGACGAAGCAATAAAAATATTATTTGGTGTTTTGTTTGATAGTCGTGCTGAAGTTATAAAACCTATTGAATACTTGTTTGCACCATCCGACGCTGATTATGTAAAAACAAATGATTTGATGGCAGAAAGAATAAGTGGTAATGCACAGAATGTAGTTGGTCAAACACTATTTCAAACTGATGCACCAGCCACAAGTGGATCTATTTTTAACGTCCAGTATGCTCCACGAGACGGAAGAGACTATTATATAATAAGTTTAAGTAAAGGATCAATTGTTGGAACTTTTGAACCAACAGGATCAAGTTCTCTTGTAACTGAAGTAGGTATTGGAAGCACTGTTGTCACTGTTGATTCTACATTAGGATTTCCTGAAAAGGGCGAATTGTATGTTGGAGCTGGTTTAACCGTAGGTATTGCAACTTACACAAACAAAACATCTACACAATTCTTTGGTGTCTCAGGAATCTCATCAAATTACAGTGATAGTGATTTTGTAAGATCTTCTAAAACAGTATTTGCATATGAAAACGGAGATGTTTCAAAACCTGTATTTTTTAGATTAACAAATGTAGCTACCGACGTAAATCTTGATAATATTGGTTTTTTGCAAGTAGATGATATTATTGAACCTAGACAGTTAGGTAAAGTTACTGATCCTTCAAACCATCAGGTCAATAGTTGGATTGATAATATTAAAACTAAAATTGATGTTGCAAGAGATATCAGAACCAGTACATCAAAAGTTAATCAAAACAGTAGTGTTGTAACAGCTGCAGCACCTCATTTTTTAACTCCCAATGACACTGTAATATTAATTGACGTAACTGAGGATGATCAGAATCCTGATAATGTTTTCGGTTCTGTTGAAAGAGTTATTAATGATCTTGAGTTTCAAATTAATATATCCTCTGGGGTGCTTAATCCAACTAAACTTTATAAAGTTCAAAGACAATTAAACTTTGCGTCAAGCATTAATAACGAATTAGGAGTTTCAAATTTTATTGCAGATATACAAAATACTTATATTTCTGAAGATAATAAACAAGTTTATGTTACTGCAGGGTCTTTACCAAGTTATGAAATAAAAACTAATAATCGCAAAAAAAGTTTTATATCAGCTGCTTCAATATTTAATTCAAATGTTGATAGTGTTACAAATCAGATAAAGATTGTCAATCATAAATTTATGAATGGTGAATTGGTAAGATATATTCCAAGTGATACAAATCAAGTGGTTGGACTTGATACTGGATCAATATACGCTGTCAAAAAAATTGACGAAGATACAATTCAACTAGCAAGAAGTATACCAGATGTAGCTACTAATAGAGTAATTTCAATTACAGGAATTGGTTCTACAACTACGCATGAATTAATTCCAAGTGTATTATATGAAAAAAATGTAAAACATCAGAATTTTTTAAGAAGATTTCCAATATCACCAGAACCAAGTGAATATGATGCTCCTTTACAAACTGATCCAGTTGGAATGTTTGTCAATGGTGTTGAGATACTTTCAAACAGATCGGGTGACAGTGTTCATTTTGGAAATATAAGAAGAATTGATGTTGAAAGTGGTGGAACAGATTATGATATTATTACACCTCCAAATATACACATCTCAGATACTGTTGGAACAGGTGCAACAGCTTATGCAGTTATTGAAGGTAACTTTAAAGGTATAGACATCTTATCTGGTGGTTATGATATAAAGACTGTACCAAATGTAGTAATCACAGGTGGTAATGGTTCTGGCGCAACCGCACAGGCCAGATTAAAAGCCACTAGAAATTCTAGATTGTTTGATGCGAAAGATAATGTAGGTTTAACTGCGACTGGAGTGCCAGGAACTATAACTTTTAATTCATCGCATTTATTTTTTGATGGTGAGACTGTTGTATATGAGAAATCAGGTACAAACAATACTATTGGTGGTCTTGTAAATAAATCAATATATTATGTTCATAAGATTAGTGATACTCAAATAAGTCTTATGACGAAGTTTGAAGACGCTGTGGCAGGTATAAACACTGTTGACCTTACTAGTAGATCTATTGGAAGCCATAAATTTACATCGACTACTTTTAGAAATGTTTTGGATAAAATTTATGTTGATAATCCAGGCTTTGGATATTCTAATAGAAAAATTTTGGTTGATTCTAATGAATATCCATCACCAACTTACTTCACTAGAGACGATCTTAGAAGTGGTATTAGTTCTGCAAATAATTACATATATTTTGAGGATCATGGATTTAAATCTGGGGAACTTGTAGAGTATAAAATTGTAGGAGTGGGTAGCACTGCAATTAGTGGTTTATCAACAAATTATAGTTACTATGTTAACAGATTAGATGAGGATAAATTTAGATTGTCATATGCAGGGCTCAAAGGTGGTAGAACTAATATAATAGCTAATAGTGAAGATATAGATGGAAGTGTTACTGTAGGGGCTGGAGCATTTGATGGAACTCTTACTGCAGATGTTTCAGTTACAACACCATCTGGTGGCACAAAAGCTTATACTTTAACTGGTACAGGTAGTAATTCTGCGAAGGGTATTAACATAAGAATTCATACTGGTATTCAAGAAGGTCAAACAGTTGGACTTAAAACTGATACACATTATGTCTTTAGTGCTTTTGTGAAAAAAGCTGGTTATAGATATGTAAAAATTAATAATGCTATGCAAGCAAACTGGGTGAATCCAGAAGGTGGTATTACACTTGATTTTGATACTGGCAATATTTATCAAAATCCCAATAATAGTCATGCATCAGGAGTGATTCCATATCCAAATGGTTGGTATAGACTATGGTGGGAAGATAAAACGGAAGCTGTTGGACAAACGAATGGTCAAATACACAATCAAGCTGGATGGTACATTTGGTTGCCTAGAGATGGAACTGGTGGAGAACAGAATACGAATATTGCAACTACTGATGGTTGTTACATTTGGGGTTTACAGGCAGAAGAAATTACAAATTATCCAACTGAATACATTCCAACAAATGGAGCTCCAAAAACCGTAGATACAATCGGTTCTGTTCCAGATTATTTTATAGGAAAATATGTAGACATAGGATCTAACATCGGTTTTGGATGTACTCACATCTTTAAGTATCCTGATATTAAAGTTGAACTAAAGACATTATCTGGTGAACCAGTAGATGCAGTATCACAACCTATTGTAAGACCACTTTGTCATGGATCTATCACAGATGTTTTCTTAACTAAATCTGGACAAAATTATGGATCAAGTGATACAATTAATGCACACAGAAGGCCATTGGTTCAAATTTCCAATGGTACAAATGCATTAATAACAGTTGGTATAACTGATGGTCAAATCACTAGAGCTTCTGTCAAGATAAAAGGTAAAGGATATGTATCTCCACCAGAACTAATTGTTAGTGGTGAAGGTAAATATGCGAGGCTCATATCTAGTGTTGGTAGTGATGGATCGTTGTCTGGAGTAAATATCATCGATGGTGGTAAAGACTATACAGAACAACCAGCGACCACTGTGAGAGTCAAACAACAGGGTTCTGGCGCTGTTTTCAGAGCAGACTTAAAACAATGGACTAATACAACATTAAAGAGATATCAAAGAAATATAAATCAAGATGATGATGGCATCATGGTTCCTAGTCAAAATCCAGAGTATGAGGCTAAATTTGCATCTGCGTATTTACCTAGACAATTAAGATTACAATTAAAAGATAATATAGAAATTGATGGAACTGGTTCATTATCAGAACTTACACAATTAACACATTCACCAATAGTCGGATGGGCTTATGATGGGGCTCCGATATATGGCCCATATGGATACAGTTCTCCCACTGGAGGAACTATACAAAGATTAACATCAAGTTATACACCCAATCTTAAATCAAATAGACCTTCAATATCAGAATTTGAATTGGGATCTTTCATTGAAGATTATGATTATACGGCTGATGGTCATTTAGACAAATATAATGGAAGGTTTGGTAAAACTCCTGAGTTTCCTGATGGAGTTTATGCATATTTTTGTACTATGCAAGATGCTGATGGATCAGTATCTCCATTTCAAGGTTCTAGAGAACCAACTTTCCCATATGTTTTGAATGGGTTTAAATTTAGAAAAGTGGAGATGAATGGTCAACCATTATCTTTACAGGATATGCCAATCTTGAATAGTGGTAGTATATTGAGAAATACTTACCCATACAAGCTAGGGTTTGTGGGATCTGATTATGATTATCTTGTTTCTAACAATATAGATGATACAGAATTACTTGTAAAAACTATAACCACAAGTGGTATAGGGTCAGTAAATATATTATCTTCAGGATTAGGTTATAAAGTTAATGATAGAATTTCATTTAATAATAGTGAAAGTGGAGGAAGAGGAGCTTCCGCCAAAGTAAAAACTCTTGTTGGAAAAGGAATAACTAAAATTTCATATGATCAAACCACAGTTGATGATATATCTTTTAATTTTAGAAATGGAATGGGCATAGGTATTGCAGCCACATCTCATGGATTAAATAATAATGATCTTGTTAATATTTCTGGTATTGATGCTGGTGGACTCAAATTTCTTGAAGGCCCTAAAACAGTTGCAATATCATCTATAACATCTACTTTAGTACAAGTTGGACTTGGAACTACAGGTGTTGCATTGCCTATGAGAAATATTACAGGAGATACAACTTTTATAACTTTAAGTGATGTTCTTGGTGGTAAGAGTAAAGATGATGACATTCAGGTTGGTGACTATTTAACTATTGGATCAGGAATTAATTCAACTAGTATACATGAGAGAGTTAAAGTATTAGAAATAGATAATATTAAAAATCGTTATAAAATTTTAAGAGATAGTGGAATAAGCACATATTTCTCAGATGGTGAAAGCGTGTCAGTGGATCAAAGAAGATTTACATTTCCGATAGGAATAAACACCAATTTTAATATTAAAAAAAATAAAGAAGTTGTATTTAATCCACAATCAACTATTGGTATAGGAACAATTCAGGTAACAGTTGACAATCCTCTTGTTGTAGGTGTAAGTACACAAGTTACAAGAGTTGTAGCTAATGATGGAACTGTTCTACCTGATCATGAGGTTCGTTCAGGATTAATTGGGGATGATTCAATTTCTATTCCTAATCATGGATTTTTTACAGGACAAAAACTAAAATACAGTAGTGGTTCAGGCGCAGCATTAAAGGTTTCTAATTTTCTTAACTTAAGTAATCCTTTCCGACTAACTGAAGGACAATTTGTATATGCAGTTAAGAAAAGTAATGATTTAATTGGTATTACAACAACTCAAGTAGGTAGTGCAACCACATCACTTTATATAACAAGAGTAACCACACAAAATGATCCAGGCAACGATCTTCTTCATAACAGAGAAGACCATAGTTTTAAAACAACTAATAAAGAATATCTTGGCTCATTAGATCGATATGATGTCATAGTAGACACTCCCACTCCTCATGAATTAAGAACCAATGACAGAATAACTGTTGATATTGCACCAAATACTTTGGTTAGTAAAACAATAGAATATGACACTATTGCAAGAAAATTAATTGTAGATCCACAATATGTTAATAGTAGTAATGTATTTACATCTAGTTCTCAAATAAAGATAGTCAATCATGGATATAAAGATGGTGACAAGGTGATTTATTCAATTACAGGTGCTGCTACTCCAATATGGCCACTTGTTGATAGAGGAGAATATTATGTTAAGAGAATTAATAAAAACAGATTTAGATTATTTGATAATAGAAACGAATCTATAAGTATTCCAACAGGTTATATAAAGATAACTGGTGCAGGGACTGGTGTTCATAGATTTGCAAGAATCAATCCTCCTATTAAAGCACTTATGGGACAGACAATTGGTTTTGCTGTTTCTGATACATCTCTGACAGATTTAAAACTAGAATTTTATAAAGATAAAAACTTTACTAATAAGTTTGATGGTGTTGGTATTTCAACAGAAATAATAAGAACAGGAGTTGCTGGAACCACAGGCTCTATTGTAAATGTAAAATTAACTGATAATCTACAATTACCATTGTGGTATAAACTTGTCCCCAGTTCTTTAGATACTATTAATGTTTCAAAAAGAGATTCAGAACCAGATGATCAAGTTATAAATGGATCAAAAATTGTTGTTGATGTCAGTGAGTATGGTGGTAACTTTGGTATTAAAACTACTGGTATATCATCATTTACATATCAGGTTATAGATCAACCAGAAGTAACTTCATACGTAACATCAGGAGTTACTACATTTAGATATCTAACATCTTCTTTAAATGCTACTGGTGGTATTAATGAAATTAAAGTAGATTTTGCTGGTAAGAGATATATTAAAAATCCAGGCATTAATAGAATTAAAACAACTTCTGGAAGAAATGCTGATATAAGAATGTTTGATCCTTATATTGGAAGGGCGGGACATAAAGAAATAGTAAAGATTGGATATGATTATCCGACTGATAAATCTTTAACTCCTAGAGCTGATACTCCTGTAACTGTAACTGTACAAAATAATTTTGTAATTGGACATATTGGTGTTGATACTGCTGGAAAGAATTATAGTACAGCACCTGATTTATTTTTACCAGATAGACCAGATTCTGAAACTGAGGTTACTCTTGAAGGAACAGGTATCGGATCTATAAGAATATTGAATGATAGTTTAACAGGATTTGATCTATTTCCAAATCCACCAGAAATTTACGCTATCAATAATAGTAATGGTGTAGGTGTCGTAACTGCAGTATCCACTGGAGGAGGAGATGATATTACTAATACAATCACACTTAAAGCACCTGTAGGAGGTTGGAGGCCTGCAAACCATGTCCTTGGAACTAATTTTCCATTTAAAGAAGGTGATGAGATATTTGTTGAAAACGTAAATATTCAAGGAAACCCAGTAATTGATGCTGCAGGCCAACAAATATTCCCAGAACCATTACCGAGCACTGATCCACGTACATATCCAGAGAATGAGGTACAAGGATATAACTCAAATATGTATGGATATAGAACCTTTAAAGTGTTGCCCTTTGTAGCAGATCTTGATAATATAAACACAAGCAGAATTCAATATAGTATATCAGGTATTGGTACATATGGTGGTTTCTTTGATCCAATAAACAGTGCTGGTAGAGTTATTAAAAAAGATGATTTACCAACATTTAATGTAAGGTTTGATCATAGAGATTTTATAAACGGAGAACCAATAACATTTGGAGATGGAGGAGCTGAAGGACAGATTGTTAAAAATGAAGGATGGGATAGAGCTACAAATTCATTTAGAATAGAGAAATTATCTAGAACTCCATACATAGGTGATGTTATCAAAGGAAAAATATCTAGAGCTCAAGGAAAAGTTGTACAATCTAGTTTTCATGAAAAATATTTTAAGTTAGATTATAATGCAGAGAGAGAAAAAGGTTGGCAAAAGAACACAGGAAAACCAAGTAATGATTTTCAAAAATTACAAGACAGTGACTATTATCAAAACTTCTCATATTCAATTCAAAGTGAAGTTCAAGAGAAAGAATTTACTGATGCTGTAGATAGTATTGTTCATCCAAGTGGATTCAAAAATTTCTCTGATTTGGTTATTAAATCTAATGCTACAGCTGGTTTTGCTAGAAGTACAACATTAACTGCAAGATCACCTCAGAATGCTACTGATTTAAAAGTAGATATTGATAATGTTGCATCATTCTATGTTCAAAATGATTTTGATTTTGCCACTGAAACAACCATACGTAGTGGATTATCTAAATTTATTACTTTCCAAAATAGAAAAATTAGAGATCTATTAAGTATTACAACTGCAAAAGTTGAATTAATAGATGATATTAGTGGCCAGTTTAATGCAAAAACAGAAACATTTAGTGGTGCTCATATTTTTAAATCTGCTACTGGAAACGGAATAACTATTATTTCTGGTGGATCTGGTACTTTAACTGCCACAACAGGAACTTCATATCAAGCATACTCTGGTATTTTAACAATTGTTACAACAACTAATCATGGTCTCTCTACTGGAGCTAAAGTTCGTCTTGTGGATAATTCATTAGTCTTTACTTGTGATAAAGATAATCATTCTACATTACATCCATATCCTCGTTCTTCTGACCCTGCATCTGGAGCAGACCTAACTGTAACAGTTGTTAACGCTACTACATTTACAGTTGTTACTAATACACCAATTGTTGGTGGACAAATTGTTGGTTTAAGTTCATTTAGACTCACATCACAAAGTGGTGTAGTTCCTTTATATTATAAGTTATTTGATCCAAATGATTCTAATATTGTTTCTGTAGGATCATCTGTCATTACTATATTCAACCACGGATTCCAAACTGGTGAAAGAATTAGATACTTACCACATAATCATGGTGCGGAAGGATATGGAAATAATCGTATAGGTATTGTAACTACAAATCATGTTATAGGTGGTTCATACGTAGATTTCATGCCTGAAGAACTGTTTGTAGTTTCTAGATTAGATAATAATAGATTTAAAGTTGCTGGATTATCTACAACCACTGTTGATAATGCTATAACTTTAAGAGAGTTCCCATATTCACTTGGAACAGATCATGCATTTGAATCATTGAACACTGAAAGTAGAACTTTAATTCAGATTGATGGAATGATTCAATCTCCATTAACTAATCGAAGTGTTTCTTTAGATTTAATTGATGCTGTGGGTGTTGGTTCAACAACTCTTAAATTACAAGCAGCTGCTAATGTTGGTCTTACTACTGTAAAGTTAAATGATATTATTCAAATTGAAGATGAATTAGTTAGAGTTAAAACAGTTGGCTTTGGATCAACAAATGTGATTTCAGTTGATCGTGGGTTCCTTGGCACTAAAGAGGTTGCACACGCAAGTAGTGTTACACCTAAACTGAAGGGTGGTAATTATAGAATTGACAAAGGTGTTGTTCATTTTGCAACACCACCATTTGGCCCTACAGGAACCACTGGTGTGAGTACAAGTTCAACTTTTTCTGGTAGAGTCTTTAATAGAAGAGATGTGACTAGGAATTTTGTTTTTGATGATATTTCTCATTTATTTACAGGAGAAAATAACTCATCAGGAAAAATGTTCACTCTAAAACAAGATGGTTCTGATGTCACAGGTATTGTAACTACAACCCAAGGAACTGGTGGTAGAGGTCAAGTTGTTAACTATGGTGTAATTCTAATTAATGGTATTTTCCAAAGACCTATAGTTGATTATGATATGACACCAATTGCAACTCCTTCTCTACCTTCAACCCTTGGTATAGGTGGATCAATATTCTTCACTGGTAATAGTTTGTTTGATTTACCTAGAGGTGGTAAAGTTGATGAAGTAAACCCTGTTACGTTAGGACAAAATTATCAACCAAGAATAAGAGCAGGAGCTTCTGCAGTTGTTAATGGATCAGGGGTCATAACTGGTGTGAATATGTTATCCGCTGGTTCAGGTTACTTTTCAGGATCAGTGAATATAGAAGTTCAGAATCCATTAGGAACAGGAACGCCTGCTGTTTTAGCTGCAACTGTTGGAACTGGTAGTAGTGCTGGTATGATTACTGGTATTAATGTTACAAGTGGTGGTAGTGGATATAACGCACAATTCCCTCCAGTTATAAAAGTTGGTATTGCAACTGGATATACAAATTTATCAGTTACAGGTGGATCAGGAAACGGATTAAGACTAGACGCAAGAGTTGGTTCTAGTGGATCAATAATTGATTTTAATATTACTGATAGAGGATTCTCATACAAAAACGGTGAAGTACTAACAGTTCAGGGTATACCTTTTAGAGCTGGAGTTTCTACATCACCATTCACACTAACAGTAAAATCAACGATTGATGATAAGTTTGCAGGGTTTAGTTTTGGTCAGTTAGTTCCTCTAGATGATTTCTCATCAGAGTTTAATGGTATTAAAAAATCATTCTTATTAACAAAAACTAACATCACTAAAGATGTTGTGACAATCGCATCTTTAGATACATCAATAGATCCTACTAATAATCTATTGATATTCTTAAATGACGTTCTACAACAACCTGTGCAAAACTATACTCTAGATGGTGGTACTGTAGTTAGATTTGTAGAAGCTCCAAAAGAAGGAAGTAAATTACAATTATTATTCTTCAGAGGTGGTAATCAGGATATTGAATCAATAAATCCTATACAAACAGTTAAAGTTGGAGATAAACTTTCATTACTTAGAGATTTAGATGTTCCTACACAAAGTGATCGTGTTGTTTCCGAAATATCAGATATCAGTAAAGTAGAAACACCTCCTTATGGTGGTGGTGGAATTAGCACTAATCCAGATTTACTAAGAGTTATCTCTTGGAAAAAACAAGATAAAGATCTGATTATCGATGGACTTCCTATTGCAAAGGATAGAGCTCTCCAAGTGGGTAATTTTTATCCAAGTGCAAGATTGATAAGAAGTGTAGGATTGAGTTCTGCTCACACATATGTTGATAATGCATATCCATTTTTCAGTGCTTACGATAATAGGACAGATAATGATAGAGTTCCAGGCGATATAGAGATTATCAATACTCAAGAAATAAACGTTGCAAGATCAGAAGCTGTTGTTTCAACTGGTGGAAAGGTTAGTTCTATTAATATTATAGATGGTGGATCTGGATATGAGAATACTCCAAGTGTATCAATTGCTAAATTTAACAAAGTTCAATCTGGAATAAGTACTCTATTATTTGAAAATAGTCCTCTTACACAAGAAGTGGGTAATAGTTGGAATGCTGTAACTGCTCCAGTGGATAGAGCTTACAGAGCAATTGATTATATACCTGAAGGTGTGTTTGTTGCGGTTGGAAGTACAACTGGTATTCACACATCAACTGATGGAAATAATTGGAGTGTTTCTAGTGTCACAGGGCCAACAAGTAAAACATTTGTGGGTGTCGTTGGTTTATCATCAGAAGTTGTTGTCGTTGGTACTGCAGGGACTATAGTTCGTAGTACAAATGCAGCTTCAAGTTTTACAGGAACTCAAATTTATAATAGAATACAAACAGGTTTTATTCCTAGCTACTCTCCTAAGAATGTAACTCTATCACTTAATGCAGTTGCTGTAGGATCATACATATTCCCAGGCATCAGCACTACAATTCCACAAGAGAGAGTTGTAGCAGTTGGTGCTGGTGGTACAATTGTTTATAGTGAACCAGGCCCTTCAGGACTTACAACATCATTTATTAGTAAAGTCATTGCAGATAGAACTTTTCGTGGTATTGAATATCATGACGGAACATTTATTGCAGTTGGTGATCAGGGATTAATTTATAGATCAACAGACGGAGAAACTTGGTCTGGTGTAACTACAACATCAGTTACAACAAATTTGCATACAATTCATTATGGTGGAGATCAGTGGGTAGCTGCTGGTGCTGCATCATCAATTATTTCATCGACAGATGATGGATTAAATTGGTCTGTGGTTAGTGATGGTAGTGATATTGGAGTTAGTTTTGCTATAAATGATCTTCAATACAAAGATAATGTTTGGATAGGTGTCGGTCAGAATGGCAGATCTATAAATTCAATAAATGGTAGAGATTGGTTTGTAACTAATATCCCTAACACAGCTGGTCAAATGAAAGGAATTGCCTATGGTGACAATAAAATGGTTGCTGTTGGAATTAACTCTACAATCAGATGGAGTGGGTATGAGACTGTGGGAGCTACAGCGACAGCGACTGTTGGTGCTGGAGGGACTATTAGTGCAATAACTGTGACTGATGGTGGATTTGGATATAAGTTTGGAACATCTCCAACAGTCTTAATATCTCAAGAAGTTGTTAGTCGTGAAATAATTAATACAGTGAATGTAAAAGGAGATTATGGAACTGTTGTTGGTGTTGCAGTTAGTGCTAGTGGTATTAATAATAAACCAACATTAAATCTCACATTAGATTCAGATGCTTTCTTAAATCAAGCAGCGTTTAATAATCCATCTGCAATATCCAAAACAAATCTAGTGGTGGGAGATTATTTTGTTCTTAAAAATACTGTGTTTGGCACTGGTGTTACTTCAATTGATAAAGATGACAACAACGTTGGCGTGGGAACTAGCTTTGCTGATAACATATATAAGGTTGAAGGAGTATTTTATCCCACGAGTGATACTAGTTTAGCTATTGTATTCTGTAACATAAGTTCTATAAATGGTATTACACCAATTGCTATGTCAGGATCTGTTTCAGGTCATAGGAAGAAACTTGGTAATTATAGTTGGGGTAAATTAACCAATTTAGGAAGAAACCAGACACGAAAAGTATTTAATATTAATAATACTAATGGTTATACTGGAATAACTACCGCTCCTGAAGTGAGACGTATTAATCCATTATCTGTCAGTTATGATGATTTCACAGTTGCTCCTTAATAATGAATATAAATAAACAAAAATAGTGTAATAAAATGCCTGCGATTATTTCAGATCAATTTAGAATATTAAACGCTGCCAATTTTGTTGCTGGTGTGGCTGACACATCGCAGTATTATTACAGTTTTATAGGTTTACCTAATTCTCAAGATACCACAGCTGGTTATGGTCAAGACGACTGGAATACAAATACTCCAGCTCCTATGGATGGATTTAAAGAATATAATGATGTATGGGATACTATACTAGGCCTTAAAAAAATAAATGTTGATGATATCCAAAGAATGGTAAAGAAGAATTCTTGGACAGCTGGTACAGTATATGAGATGTATAAAAATGGATATACTAGAGAAAGTCAAAGTCCAAAGACATCTTCTACTAATTTATATGATGCACAATATTATGTTGTAAATAGTGATCTTAAGGTTTATCTCTGTATAAACAATGGTCAAAGTCCAGATAACCCACAAGGTAGACAATCTTTAGATGAACCAACTTTTGTTGATTTAGAACCAAGAGCTGCTGGTACTAGTGGTGATGGATATGTTTGGAAATATCTTTATACAATTAAACCAAACCAAATTATAAAGTTTGATTCTATTGATTTCATGCCTGTTCCTAACAATTGGGGAGCTGGGGAAACAATTGATATTAAAAACAATGCAGTTGATGGTAAGATAGAAACAGCTGTTATCTTAAATTCAGGTGATGGTTATCAACCAATTGGTACTACATTTAATAATATACCTATTCTAGGAGATGGAACTGGTGGAAAGGTTTCTGTTACTGTAAATTCTCAAGGTAAAGTTTCTGATGTGACAGTAACCAATGGTGGTACTGGATATACAAGAGGAACTGTTCAGTTCTATCCTGGCGCTCCAGGCACTGAAATAGGTACGCCAATTGCAGGCTTGTCTGCTGTTGGTGTTGCATCCACATCTGTAGCTAATATTGAAGTTGTTATTCCACCACCAGGCGGACATGGTTTTGATGTATATAAAGAACTGGGTGCATTTAGAGTTTTGATGTATGCAAGATTTGAAAATGATGCATCAAATCCAGACTTTATTGTTGGTAATGATTTTGCTAGAGTTGGTATTGTTAAAAATCCAAAGACGATAGCTGGTGGAGATTTAACAAAATCTAGTGCTGTTTCATTAACATCACTTAAACTTAAAACTCTTAGTGGTGGTAATATCGCAGATACTGTGTATGACGTTGATACACCAGTAACACAAACAATTGGAGTTGGATCTACCGCTGTTGGCTATGTTGCAAATTGGGATTCATCCACAGGCGTTTTAAAATTATATACACCAACTGGTATCGGTAGTGTAACTTATGGATTCCGTATGATAGACTTTACATCTCAAATTGGGCCTGGTGGTAGTTACAATATTGGAGGCCATTCCACTGGTAACGCATTAGGAATAGATACTAGTTTTGGTAGATCCGATGCAGTCGGTTCTGCAACTACTGTTGGAACTGCAATAGTTCAACTAGGCCAAAACTTTATAGAAGGTGTGGCCGACCCAGAAGTTAAAAAATATTCTGGTGAGATCTTATACATAGATAACAGGGCTGCAATACAACGTAGTGCTACCCAGAAAGAAGACGTAAAAATCGTATTA
>VTLG01016760.1_pt1 | contig 18249 bp, 30 predicted proteins | sample 4694571 | NCBI WGS metagenome assembly VTLG01 (sample SAMN12604809, study PRJNA352737) | marine metagenome | biome: ENVO:00000447; feature: ENVO:00000209|ENVO:00000569|ENVO:01000036; material: ENVO:00002151; isolation source: viral sequences binned using virsorter ... | reverse complement strand
TTTTAGAGGAGCTAGAGCAGAAGGTGGTTCTGTAAAAGGTGGTAGCAGTTATCTTGTAGGAGAACGTGGTGCTGAATTATTTACCCCAGGTGTTTCAGGAATGATTACACCAAATCATGCTCTTGGAGGTTCAACAAGTATTGTAGTAAACGTAGATGCTTCTGGTTCTAATGTAGAAGGAGATGAAGATGAAGGTAGAGCATTAGGTATTGCATTATCAGCAGCTATAGAGACAGAATTAATTAAACAAAAAAGACCTGGAGGTTTACTTGCATAATGGCTACTTTCCCATCAATCACACCAACTTACGGACAGCAAAAAAGATCCGCACCAAATACTAGAACAGTTCGTTTTGCTGATGGCTATGAACACAGAATATTATTTGGACTTGCTGCCCATCAAAATCCTAAGATATTTAATTTTACTTTCAATGTATCGGAAACGGATGCGGACACCATAGAAGGATTTCTTGATAGTCGTGCAAATGATAGTGCCAGCTTTACTTTTACCCCACCAGGAGAAGGGTTTACCAAAACAGGAACTTACTCTCAATCAGGTACTACAGTAACAATCACGATTACAAGTCATGGTGTGGCTGTAGGAGATGAACTTACTATTGATTACACTTCTGGATCTGCAACTGATGGTACTTTTCTTGTTGCTTCTGTTACTGATTCAAACATCTTTACTGTCACTGCTGCTGCCAGTGCTACCAATAGTGGGAATGTTTCTATCACCTTGTCTGGTGCTGGCAAATATGTCTGTGAATCTTGGAATAAATCTATTCCCTACAATAATCGTGCCACAATACAGGCAAAATTTAGAGAGGTGTTTGAACCATGAGTAGTGCTTCTGTTGTTAGTGATCTACAAAGTATAAATCCATCAGCAATAATAGAACTTTTTACTCTTACAACTACAGCAGCATTGCATGGATCAGCTACAACTCATAGATTTCATAATGGAACAAGTCTCAAGGATAATGGTGAAATAGTTTGGGCTGGTGATACATACCAAAGATTTCCAATACAGGCAGAAGGTTTTGCTTTTAGGAAAGGACAACTACCCAGGCCTACCTTGACTGTCAGTAACGCATTAGGAACAATTACAGCTATTCTTTTGAATGTAAATGAAACTACAACTGGAAATGATTTAACTGGTGCTACTGTAACTCGTATTAGAACTCTTGCTAAGTTTCTAGATGCTGTAAACTTTCCTAGCAATGTGAATCCGTATGGTACACCAGATCCTAATGCAGAGTTTCCGCAGGAGATTTACTCAATTGATCGTAAGTCAGCAGAAAATAGAGAAGTTGTTACTTTTGAACTTGCAGCAGTATTAGACTTAGCAGGTATTCGTGCTCCTAAAAGGCAATGCACAAGAGCAGAGTTTCCTTCTATTGGAACTATTAACGGATGAATTGGAAAGACGCTGCATTGGTTCATGCGAAAGACCAAGACCCCAAAGAATCTGTTGGATTATTAGTAAATATCAAAGGCAAAGAAAGATATTTCCCTTGTAATAATCTTGCTATGACTGCTCATCAATGTTTTATCCTTGATCCAGTTGATTATGTAAAAGCATCAAATCAGGGAGATATTGTTGCTGTTGTTCATTCTCATCCTGTCACTCCACCAGTTGCTAGTCAGGCAGATAAATTAAGCTGTGAACAAAGTAAACTTCCGTGGCATATTGTTAATCCAAAAACAGAGCAATGGGGATATTACGAACCATCAGGATATAAAGCACCTTTATTGGGTCGTCCGTGGGTTTGGGGTGTCACTGATTGTTGGTCTTTAGTTAGAGATTGGTATAAACAGGAGAAAGGTATTGAACTTAGAGATTGGGAAAGACCTTTAACACCAGAAGAGTTTTTAAAAGATCCAATGTTTGAAAGATGTGCATGGAGAACTGGTTTTAGACAGTTGAGACAAGAAGAAAAGTTAGAGAATGGTGATTTATTATTTATGTCAATCATGGCAGATGGATTAAATCACGTTGCTTTGTTTCTTGATGGTGAAGTATTACACCATTTAACAGATAGACTTAGTTGTAGAGAATCTTATTCTGAATGGTTACTAAAATGTACAGGAGGGAGGTATCGCTATGCTTCGTAAGATAAAACTATATGGAGAACTGGCAGAGTTTGTTGGTCATAAAGAATTTGAAGTACAGGTAGATAGTCTTGCAAAGGCAGTAAGTTTTTTAATTAATAATTTTGAAGGCATAGATAAATTTATGAGTCCAAAATATTATCAGGTAAAAGTTGGTAATTATGAAATAGATGAATCAGAACTTACTTATCCGATAGGGCAAGAAGATATACATTTTATTCCTGTTATTGTAGGTGCTGGAGGTGGAACTAGAAGGCTTTTACTTGGTGCTGCTTTAATTGGAGTGGGAGTGTTATCTGGAGGAGCTACTTTTACTGCTTCTGGTTTTACAGGAACAGGCTTTTTAGGTGGTACAACAGCAGTATTAGGTAATGTAGGAATAGGATTAGCTATTGCAGGTGTAAGTGAAATGTTATTTCCTTTGCCAAAACCAAAAGAGTTTACATCTGAGCAAGATCCAAAATTATCTTTTAATTTTTCTGGAACGCAGCAGACAAGCAGGGCAGGCACGCCAGTTCCTATAGTTTATGGTGAAATTTTTACAGGAAGTGTTGTAATAAGTGGAGGAATAGACACTGAGCAGGTACAAGCATGACAAAAGATCCTAAATTAATTAGAGGTGCTGGTGGTCCTCCCCCGCCTCCACCTCCAAGACAACCAACAAGAACTCCTGATACTTTACACAGTAAGCAGTTTGCTACTTTTCTTGATCTTATTTCTGAAGGAGAGATAGAAGGTTTCGCTTCTCCATCAAAGGAAGGTCTAACAAAAGGAACTACTGCATATACAAACGCATCACTAAAAGATGTATTTTTGAATAATACTCCTGTTTTAAAAGCAACTGCCAGTTCATCTAGTCCTGCCACAAACGATTTTAATTTTCAAAATATTTCTTTTGTTTCACGTTTCGGAACGTCTAGTCAGACCAAGATTCCTGGAATTGAAACCAGCCAATCTATTACTCCTGTAGGTGTAACTGTAACAGTAGATTCACCTGTGACAAGACAGGTAACTAATACAAATGTTGATGCAATAAAGGTATCAATAACATTTCCACAGCTACAAAAAGCAACAAGTGAAGGTGATTTATTAGGTTCTTCTGTCCAACTAAAAATTGCAGTTCAATATAATTCTGGTGGTTTTACTGATGTTATAACAGATACGATTACAGGTCGTACCGCAGACTCATATCAAAAAGATTACAGAGTAAATATTACAGGTTCTTTTCCTGTCGATATAAGAGTTATTAGAGTTACAGCAGATAGTACAGATACATCTCTTATAGATGCTTTTCAGTTCACAAGTCTTACAGAAATAGTTGATGAAGCATTTACTTATGACAACAGTGCTTACAACTCAATAAGGTTAGATTCGCAGCTATTCAGTTCTATACCAGCTAGAAAATTTAGGATCAGAGGTATAAAAGTAAGGATTCCAGGTGCGGGTGCTAGTGGATCGGGTACACCAACAGTAGATAGTGCCACTGGTCGTATTGTTTATCCAACTGGCTATATTTTTAATGGAGTCATGGGTGCTGCGACTTACACTAACTGTCCAGCGATGTGCCTATTGGATTTACTTACCAATACAAGATATGGGTTTGGAGATCATATAACAGATAGTAGTTTAGATTTATTCTCTTTTGTTAATGCAAGTAAGTTTGCCAATACTCTTGTTGATGATGGAAGAGGAGGACAGGAAGCCAGATTCAGTTGCAATGTAAATATACAAAATTCCAGTGAAGCATTTGATCTGATAAATGAACTTGCAGGTGTAATGCGTTGTATGCCGATATGGTCTGCTGGAACAATAACAATGACACAAGATAAACCAACAGATGCAAGCTATTTATTCAACTTGGCTAATGTAGGAGAAGCAGGGTTTAGCTATTCGGGTAGTAGTTTAAAAACTAGATCCAGTGTCGTTTCCGTGTCTTACTTCAATATGGATTCACAGGAAGTGGATTTTGAAGTCGTAGAAGATAGCACTTTAATAAGTAAGATCGGAACTGTTGTGAAACAGGTGAAAGCATTTGCCTGTACTTCAAGAGGGCAAGCTGCAAGATTGGGTCGTGCAATACTCTTCAGTGAAGCCAATGAAACTGAAATCTGTACATTTACAACATCTATAGATTCTGGTGCAGTAGTAAGACCTGGTGCTGTTATTGAGATAAATGATCCAGTAAGAGCAGGAGTTAGAAGAGGTGGGAGGTTGAAATCTGTTACTTCAACAACTGTTGTAACTGTAGATGATACGACTGCAACAGATTTTGCGCTAGATGCTAGTGGTAATCCAGTAGGAAATGCAACTTTAAGTGTAGTTTTACCTGATGGAACAGTTGAAAGTAAGACAATATCATCTGTCTCAAATGGTACTGTTACTGTTAGTTCTGCATTTTCTCAGACTCCTAATGTAAATACAGTCTGGTTAATCCAAAACTCTACAGTACAGGCACAGTTATTTAGAGTTATAAATGTACAGGAACAGGACGGAATAAATTATGCGATTACTGCTTTATCTTATGTCAATGAAAAATATGCTTTTATAGAAGATGGTTCTGCCTTACCAGCTAGAGATGTTACCAAATTAGATGAATTAACAAATCCTCCTGTTGGTTTAGTTGCAGTTGAAAAGATTATTCCTATCAATAATCAGGCAGTTTCTAAATTAATCATTAGTTGGCAACCTATTGTCGGTGTTATTGAATATCAGGTTAATTATCGTTTTGAGAATGGTAACTATGTAAGTGAAAGAGTATCAAGACCTGATTTTGAGATACTTAACAGTCAGAAAGGTACTTATGAAATACAGATATTTTCATATAATGTGCAAGGTCAATTATCGGCTACTTCTACTGACTTAACATTTGAAGCTATAGGTAAAACAGCATTACCACAGGATGTTACTAACTTACTTGTCGAACCAGTATCAGATCAATTTATACGACTACGTTTTGATAAGGCAACAGATATTGATGTTACGCATGGTGGAAACGTGGTTGTCAGACATAGTAACCTTACAGACGGAAGCGGTACATTTACTAATTCTGTTGATATTATTCCTGCTTTACCAGGGAACGTATCTGAAACATTAGTACCAGCAGTTGATGGAGAGTATATTCTAAAGTTCAGAGATGATGGTGGTAGATTAAGTTCTGGAGAGACTTCTGTTGTTGTAACAACTCCTGATCCTTTTCCTAAGTTAGTTGTTTTAACAGATAGAGAAGATACTGATAGCCCACCTTTTGCTGGAGCAAAAACTAATTGTAGCTTTAATAGCTCTTTAAATGGTTTGATTTTAGGTGGGCCAGTATTATTAGATTCTATTTCCGATTTTGATGCTATAACTGATTTTGATAATTTAGGAACAATCACTGCAACCTCTGGTACGTATGATTTTGCAAATAAATTAGATTTAGGAGGCAAGCAACCACTACGACTTATAAGACATTTTGTAACTCAAGGTTTCTATCCAAGTGATCTGTTTGATGATCGAACTGCAAATGTAGATACATGGACAGATTTTGATGGTGCAAAAGCAACAGATGTAAATGCAAAATTATTGGTTAGTACAACTGACAGTGATCCAGCAACTTCTGTATCTGCTACCTACGCACAGTCTGGAACGACAATAACTATCACAAAATCAGGTCATGGTTATTCTGTAGGCAGCAATGTAGAAATTACATTTTCAACTGGAACTGCTGTAACTGGAAATTATGAAATTATAACTGTACCAACTTCAAGCACTTTTACAGTAACAGCATCAACCAGTGCTACTACAAGCGGTAACTGTACTTATTCTGCTCAATTTACTAAATTTAATACTTTTGCAAATGGTACATTTATTGGTAGAGGATTTAGATTTAGATGTGAAATGACATCAGATGACCCTGCTCAGAGTATAGAAATAGATCAACTAGGTTACTCGGCTGAATTAGAAAGAAGAACTGAAACAGTAAATACTCTTATTGCATCTGGAACGTCAAGTAAAGCTGTAACTTTTACCAATAGTTTCTTTACAGGATCTACTGGAACTGGTGTATCTGCTGGTTCAGCATTACCTAATATTGGAATTACAATAGAAAATGCACAATCAGGCGATTTCTTTGCTCTGTCCAGTATTTCTGGAACTGGATTTACGATTGATATAAAGAATGGATCTAGTTTTGTTAATAGAAATTTCAAATATGCTGCTACTGGATTTGGGCGTGGTAGTTAGTATTGAATTAAGATATACTTAGATAAAAAATTGGATTAGGTAATGGCTACTCACGATTATGTTATAGACAATGCCTCTGGTAGTGCTGTCAGAACGGACTTAAATAATGTATTACAAGCGATATTAACTAATAATAGCTCTGGTTCTGCTCCTAGTACCACTGCTGCATATATGTTGTGGGCTGATACAAGTAATAATTTATTAAAAATGCGTAATTCAGCAAATGATGGCTGGATTGATTTAAGAACACTAACTGGTGGTGTTACAACAACTGCTGATGCAACAATAAATTCTGTAACTGTAGGTAAAGGTGCAAACTCTGTTGCAGGTAATACTGTTCTTGGAGAAAGTGCTTTAGATGCTTCTGTTAGTGGTGGAAATAATACTGCCATCGGTAAGGAAGCTATGACTACATTAACTTCTGGCACTAGTAATGTTGCTGTAGGTAAGGGTAGTCTTGAATTAAATACTACAGGAGGTAGTAATACTGCTTTAGGTCATAATTCTTTAAAAAACAACACAACTGCTGATAGTAACACTGCTGTCGGAAAAAGTGCGTTACAGCAAAACACAACAGGAGCAGAAAATGTAGCAGTAGGAGCAAGTTCTTTAGATGCAAATACAACTGGTGTTTCTAGTACTGCTGTTGGTTATAACGTTTTAACAAATCAAACAACTGGACAGATAAACACTGCTGTTGGGCATGGCTCAATGCAGTCTAATACAACTGGTTCTTATAATGTAGCTATGGGAAGAGCATCTTTAGATGCAAATACTTCGGGAGGTCAAAACGTTGCTCTTGGTTCTTTCGCTTTAACAGAAAACACAACAGGAGGTTATAACGTTGCAGTAGGTTATGAAGTCTTAGAACAAAACACAACAGGAGGTAGTAACGTAGCCATTGGTTACAATGCTTTAGAAGAAAATACTACGGCAAGTAGTAATACAGCAGTTGGTAGTCTGGCATTAAGGAAAAACACAACTGGAGTCGGAAACACTGCTGTAGGAGCAAATGCTGGAGATGCTAATACCACTGGTACTGCTCTTACTGCCATAGGTGTAAGTGCTTTAAGTGCTAATACAACAGGAGATCACAACAGTGCTGTAGGTAGAGAATGTTTAGTAAACAATACTACTGGAGCAAATAACACTGGAATGGGTGTTGAATCTTTAAAATCAAATACTACAGCAGATAACAATGCTGCCTTTGGTTATTTTTCTTTACGAGCAAACACAACTGGAACATTTAACGTAGCTGTGGGAGCTAATGCTTTAGATGCTAATACCACAGCAAGCAATAACATTGCTATAGGTTACTCAGCCCTTGGAGCAAATACAACTGGAGCATCTAATTTTGCTGGCGGTACTTCTGCTTTATCAAATAATACAACTGCAAACTTTAACACTGCTGTTGGACATGAAGCATTAAGAGAAAATACCACTGGAAGTAATAATACTGGCCTAGGCGCGGGTGCATTATTTGCAAACACAACTGGAGCACAAAATACAGCTGTAGGTGCTTTTGCTTTAGACGCTAATACTACTGGCGTTGAAAATACTGCATTAGGTTATAACGCATTAACAGATAACACCACTGGATCGCAGAATACTGCTATGGGAAGAAGAGCTTTAGAAGATAATACTACTTCTAGTGATAATACAGCAATAGGATATGTTTCACTAAAAGTAAATACTGCTGCTAATAATACAGGTGTAGGATCTTTTACTTTAGTAAATAATACATCTGGTGCAAATAATACAGCAGTGGGTAAGTCAGCTTTAGGAGCAAACACAACTGGATCAATTAACACAGCTGTAGGTGCAAATGCTTTAGATGCTAATACTACAGGTTCAGAAAATGCCGCTTCAGGTGCAGGTGCGTTAGGTGCAAATACAACTGGAGGTTCAAACGCAGCGTTTGGTAGAAATGCTTTAGCTGGAAACACAACAGGCACTAACAATACTTCTGTAGGAAAAGGATCTTTGGCATCTAATACAACTGCAAGTAACAATACTGCTGTAGGGCTTGAAGCTATGTTAAACACTACAACTGGAGCTACAAACACTGCTGTAGGTAGGTTAACTTTATACACAAACACAACTGGATCTACTAACGCAGCAGTAGGCGATGCTGTTTTTTATCGTGTAACTACAGGCAGCAACAACACAGGTATTGGTGCTGATGCTGGTGCTTTTATAACTACAGGCAGCAATAACACTATGTTAGGTCATGATGCTGGTAATTCAAACTCTCCATCAGGACAATTAGTTACTTCTAGTGACAAAGTTTGTTTAGGAGATAATAATGTTGAATCATTGTTCTGTGCTGATACTTCAATATCATCTTCAGATTCAAGAGATAAAACAGATGTAACTGATTTTAGTATTGGTTTAAAATGGATCGAAGCACTAAGACCAGTTACTTACAGATGGGATAGAAGAACATGGTACGGAACAGAGGCAGAGCCTTACGGAACACCTGATGGGTCAAAGAAAAGAAGTAAAAAGCATATTGGATTTTTAGCACAAGAAGCATTAGAAGTAGAAAAAGCTAATGGTTATGGTACGTCTAATGATGATTCTCTTGTATGCAACCTCACAGATGATGGTATGAGTTATGGAATGAAATATGAAAGACTTGTACCTATACTTGTAAACGCAATAAAAGAATTATCAACTAAAGTCACAGCCCTCGAAGCAGGGTAAACTAAAAGTAACCTAATTTTTAATTATGGAAGAAAAAACTTCAGATGAAATCGCAGCAATCTTTTCTGCTGCTGGCGATAGCGTAACTGTTATCGGTACTGCTCAAACATCAGATGAAACTGATACTGAATTTAAAGAAAAAATTCAAAGAAACGTAGAACATCTCGAAATCATTAAGGCTTACAAAAAGCTTGATGAAACAACCTCTATCTGGACATCTGAAGATTTTACAGCTATTGATGCTGCTATTGTTGCTGGTAAAAAACTTTACTAAATTATGAATTTACAAGAAAGATTACAACAGCTTGCACAGCAAAGAGAGCAACTATGGATTGCTTTGCACGAAACTAATGGTGCAATGAAGATTTTGGAACAACAGATTCTTGAGATTCAAGAGACATCCGAAGCAAACCAGCCATCAGATACAGAGGCATCAACCCCACAAGAAGCAACAGCACCATCAGAGTAAGTGGTGCTACCATTTTATTAAGAACTTCTTTCACCATGTTTCAAAAAATCGCTAATGTTTTGAGTATTATCTCATTTGTAATGGTAGCTTCTATGAGTGGTGGAGCGTACCTGGGCTACAAATATGTAACATCTGAAAATTTCAAATCTCAAGTTATGAACGAAATACTTGGAAATGTTCAAGGGATGATGCCAAAAATACTGGAAAAAGAATTACCTGATGTAACAGGAGAATCTTTACCAATACCAAAAGGACTAGGAATTTGAACTGCTGGCATTGTAAAACAGAATTGATCTGGGGTGGAGATCACAGTATTGATGAGGATTTCCACCCTGTTCTTGGAGAAGAATATTCTATGGTAACTAATTTATCTTGTCCTAAATGTAATTCTTATGTAGAAGTTTATCTAGCAAAGTGATATTCGGATTTATAAAAAAATTAGTTAAATACTACATAGATAAATTAATTCACTGGTTGCGTATGACAAAATTTAACCTAGAACTTGATAATGACATAAGAAAATATCACGAAGAATTAGATAAAAAAGTAAAAAAACCTAAAATTGTAGAAACTGGTAAATTTGGAGAAGATGGTTGGTCTATTTCTATAGGAGATGTAGAAGATGGAGATACCTGATATAAGTATCCCTGAGATATACGTTCCAGATGTACCAGAAATATACAGCCCACACTATATAACTATTACTGTACCACCTGAGCTTGATGTTCCTGGTTGTACTTATCAGCATCGTGATATAAAAAATACTGGTAATCGTAATTTATTATTGGAAGATCCTAATGGGGTGTTTACTACTTGTGATTTTCCGTTTCCTAGTTTTATACCGCTTGATTATTCTCCAGAAAATTTAGTAATAACTGAGGAAGCACCAATAAGTAACGATCCACCTCCTTTACCAGAAACAGAACAACCAAAGATTCCTGACTTACCTCCAGAGCCTCCACCAGACTTTACTCCCTGTCCTGGTAAAAATGACCAAAGAGTAGGAGACTTTCGTAACGATAAAAAGCTAGAACGTGTTATCGGGCATGAAAGAGGGCAAGATGGAAGAGAATGTATAACTCTCTATGAAGCAGTTGAGTGGAAAGAACAATACATTCCATCTGCTCCTCAGTTTGTTGGGGTCTTTAGCCTTGCTTTGGTTGGTGCTTCTGCACCATTGGTACTTCAGCTTGTCCGCCCTTTAGTAAAACAAGTTGTTACTAAGCTAACTAAAAAGAAAAAGTAACATTGTTACGATTTTAAAACATATACAAAGTGATGACATTTTAATGATAAACTATTAAGGCAATAACATTTACGAGGTTTTATGAAACTTTCCATGCAAAACAAAACAAGCCATCATCTTGAAGATAATGATGAATTTTATTTTGACAATGATATTTTGAACGATAAAGTTCATTTATTCTTTAAATCAGATCGAAATAGCGTTGATGAATATTCAATGAGAGGTCATCAATTTTTAAATTCTTTTGAGCTTTCTATAAATACTTTAGGTATTGAACATGACACAATGCTAAAAAAACTTGGCAACATTATTTTTGCAAGAATTAAAACACTTGAAAAAGAATATGAGATGATTCGTGCTCACGAAGATTCTCAAAAAAAGGAGGCAGTATGACCTCCCAAGTCCAAGATGCCCTCTCAACTATCTATGAGGGCATAGACTATTCTCTAGAATTTATTACTCCAGAAAAAGCACAATTTTATCTGGAGAAAAACTTTGAGAATAACCGCAAGATTAGTAGAAATAATCTTGAAGAATTAAAAAGAGAAATGAGAAATAGTCGTTTCATCTTATCTGACTCTGCTATTTGTTTTGATACAGATGGCACTCTGGTCAATGGTCAACATAGATTACTTGCTGTTGTTCAAACAGGGATGGTACAACCATTTCTTGTTGTCAAGAATATGCCTAGCAAATCCAAACAAATAATGGATGTTGGTAAGTCTAGGTGTATGTCTGATCGTATTACTGTTAGTGGTGTCAGGATCAGTAGAAGAGATTGTGCGACCATAAGACACGCTATGGCTGCCTTGAACAGTACAACTGGTACTGAACAATATTCAAGACCATGCCATGATGCCATAGTTGCAGAAACTTATTTAAAACATAATCAGTTTCTTTATCTTATGAGTAAAGTCTGTCCTACTAATACAACTAGGGTAAGATCATTTTTTCTTGGAGCAGGATTAAAAATTTATGCTGAAATGACTTACAACACTCAAAATCCAAGACATAAAAAATACAACCATACAATGAATCCTAAAGAAAGGGCATTACATTGGTTGAATATTGTCACTACAGGTATGGCAAGTCCTATTGATGGTGTTGATAGAGATATTAAACCATGTGATAGAGCAGCACAAATTATTTTTACCAAGTCCTGTGATAGCAGTATTAAAAGGTCATATTGGAATAGTGCTGAAGCCTTTGCTCTTGTTGTTAGAGCAGCCCATAATTTTATGATTGGTTTAGACACTCAGTATCTTAAAGTTCCTAAAGATGATCCTTTTAGAGATTTTATTGAGTTACCTTCCACCAATAAGATAATGACTATGATGTCAAATTGATGTTACAATGTTTTTAACCATTTTAAACCAATGAATGAAAATCTATCACGATTAACAGTTCAGATAACAAAACATCAGCATAAATTATTGAAGTATCATGCCAAACCTGGTACATCTATCTCTTCACTTGTAAGACAGGCTTTACAAGCCTACTTTGCTGACGCTGAAGAAGCTCTCAGAGAAAAATACTTTGAAGCAATAGAGTATGAAGAGTATGAAAAATACATGGCTGCACAGCAAGCAGCAGGTGTTAAAGAAGAGCCAGTAGTAGCTGATGCAAGTTCTATATTCTGATTTACTGCTATACTAAATGTGATTCCTGTAAGAATCCATTGCAACACAAGAAATAGGTAAGATGTTTGGAAGGGTCTTACCTATTTTTTTTGTTTTGTTGTAAGATAATAAAACCTTATTCAACATGGCGAAGGATAGGGTGTCTAGGTAGGCAAGTTAATACCCGTGCTTGTCTACTGCTTTAATTTATGAGTATGTGGGATAACTTGATTTGGTGGGATAGTAACAACAATATCTTCACAAGTAATAGCACTAGGAGTATTAGGTTTAAAAGTAACACCTAATTTTGCTTGTTTTGCACACATTTCCAAACGATATAAACTGATCTCCATTTTAGTTTTCTTTATTAGTAATTTTTGAGCCTCTATATTTACCATTGTTGCTTCATGGCATAAAGCTGGCGATTTACCTAGTGGAATATTTATCTGAGCAGAGATACCATAGTTCAAATTGTAATTATCTTTTTCAAATCTAGGAGTCTCTTGAACATATTTTATCTCGCCAGTATTTTCGTCATATATGTTTTGCCTAGTAACCTGTTCTATTGGTCTGTTAAATGACCAAGCATCTGTTACATACGGAGTAATCGTTAGGCTAGGAGATGCACAAACTATACCTTGACTCATCTTAAAAGATGGCATAGCTGACGGGGTTATCATGGTGGCATTATTATTAACTACCCCTTGTGCATTTGACGATGGCGATGCGACTGTAGTATTGGCAAAAGCCTTTGTAGGACAGAGAAGTAAAGCTACTGCCCAAATGTAGTTGTAGTTTCTGTTGTAGTGCTTGAATTTATTGTTCTTGTTATTGTCGTTACTGTGTCTAATCCTGGAGTTATTAGAGTTTCCTGTAGAGAAAAGGCTGCTCCACCATTTGTTATTTTCCATCTTGGTACAGCATCTAAGTTTGGCGAAGTCCAATTAAAATTTACCCCTCCAACTGTTTGTTCTGTAAGTTTTGTAGCTGTAGGGTTGATATATCCATTAAGATCCGATGACTCAATATTATGCCCTGATGCAGAATATGAATATCCTGTCCGATATTGATGGCTTGTGATAGTTTCATTTATTACTGATTCGGAAGTTGAGCTAGTCTGAGATGTTCCACTACGAAACTGAGGAACAACAGGAACGGCTAATGTCCTATATGGTAATGCTAATAAAACTAAGAGCCAAAGTCTAGTCAATCGTAATAGTAACTTTAGTAGATCCTATGCAAGATGTGCCCGATCCACCTGCGGTACAGGTATGGACTCCGCTAGATAGTGAAGTTAATGCCAGCGATCCAGCAGTACCGCCTGATCCAACAGTAGTCTGTCCACTTAATACTGGTAATGCTGCAATCCCCGAACTAGGAGTTACGGCAGATGGTGTAGCATCTCCCATAATTACCGATTCTGTCTTTGAGAACGCTGATCCCGATGTTGTTACTGTAGTGTCTGTCTGAATCATAGCTGGCACACCATTACTAAGGCTGCCAACATTGATCCCTCCTATCTTCCCTGCTGTTGTGGTATCTCCTACAGTTACAGATGGAGTAATATTATTTCCGCTAAGACTATATGTAGTTCCTACCTTATTGGTTACTACATAAGGCATATCCACACTAATTTGTGCAGAAGTAACAAACTCCTGTTTTATGTCGGCTAATACAGGACTAGATGCCAGTAATAATAATGGAAGTAGCTTTTTCATTTTTTAGGTTTGGGTTCGATTACTTCAGCACCTTCAATCTTAATAGGTGTTATTACCCTTATAGTCTGAACCATACCTTGATTTTCTGCAACTTTATCGTCTTTCTTACTACTTTTCTTTGAACCCTCTAAACCAAATGTTGCTAATGCACCAGTTAGAAGTGAAGCAGGAAATGTGATGTCTTTTGGTTCTGAACTGTACCCTGGAATAGAAATGTAATTTAGAGTAACTATAAAACCACTCCAGACAACAACACCTAAACGAACAAATAAACTTATTACTGCTAACTGTTCTTCTTTGTCATCTAAACCTTCTTTAAGTTTCTGAAAAGGATTTTTCTTTTTTTCTTCAGCCATAACAAAAAATTTTAGTCATACTAAACATAACTATAGCTTAAATTCATGCCTGAGATATATGCAGCATTAATAGGAGTCGGAGCTAGTGCTTTTGTCATGGTATTATCTAACGTCAGCAACAGACGAGATAGAGATATTGTCGAATTATTTAGCCGAATAAATAGATTAGAAAGAGCTGTAAGTCGTATGGAAGGTCAAAACGACTAATCTTTGTTATGTTTGGAATATAACACATACTTTTTTTATGTATAAGATTCTAAAACCAATCTTGATGACCTTTTTGACAACAACTGCTGTTAAAAGGCTGGTAATTGATTTATTAAAATCAATCGCAAAACAAACTACAAATACACTTGATGATAAAGCAGTTGAAATTTTAGAACAACAACTTTTTCCAATGAAATGAAAATTACCAAATTTCTCAACATTGACATAGAACCAGCACCTTTAGAAATGAAGTTAGATGTTGAAATGCGTTGTAGAGAAATAATGGCAAGTGACGATATAATTGATATTAAAAGGTATTGCACTCATTTAGTCAGGCATAAACTTGAACAAGATGTATTTTTAGCTTCTATGTTAAATAGATTAATTGAGCTAGAAGCTGCTGCTGTAGTAAAACAAGTAAGAAAAGAAAAGAAAACTAATCCGATAAAGAAGTTCTTTCATATTCCCTAATCTCTTCATCAGTAAAATCTCTGATAAATAATTTATCAATTTTGTCAATTTCATAATTAAATTTAAGGATTGCAGTTCTTATATGTTCTGTAACCCAACGACCTTCTTCATAAATCACTTGAGCTTTACCATTATCTTTTATAAAAACATAATGATCCATACCTTTCATTTGAATTTCTAAAAAATTCTTTTCAAGGTTTTTACGTCTGATTTGTTTTAATTTGCGTAATTTTTTAATAGAAGGATTAACACTCATTTTTGATAACCACAAGGAGGTGGTGTAAGCCAGTAGCGTACACCATTTATTATTTTAAAATGAACATTTAGGTTTGGATCTTTCACTAAATATTCATTTTTATTTTTAGAAAGGTAATTCATCTGTCGTTGGTACATCTTCTATCTTTTGTGGATTAATGTTACCAAATAATCCGTACTGCCCATCCAAGCCTTTAGCGTTGACATATATACATTGAGTTTTAACTTTCTCTTTCTTTTTAAAGTCATAAACCTCGCCCTGTTTTTGTTTGGTGTAACTTAGTGCTTTCAAATGATCTATGAATTGGTCAAGAGATGCAACTGGTATTGTGAGAGTCAACACTTTTGCTTCATCATCATCATTGAATCTATCTTCTCCTATTGACCATTTGATAGGTAAAGGGAGTGCTGGATTAAAGTCAGCCATAATTAAAAAAGTCTTTTAGTAAATTGTTTAGAAATGAATTTATAGAGAGATTGTTCGACTTACAATGCTCTCTGATTAAAGAAGCAAGATCATCATTGGTACGCACCCCAAATACGTTTCTGTTCCAATCTTTACGCTGATCTGCTCGTCTTTGTTCAAGTTGTCTCATAATCTCTTGACCAGAGAACTCAGCTTCTTCTGATGTCATTAGTTGTCAGCTATCTTTGATATAGCATGACTTAGAAACTCTCCATGTCGAGCTTCTGTAATGAATCCTGTAAGTTTTGGAACTTTAAACTCCTTGATGAAAGAAGCAGCAATTTCTTTTGCCTTATCAGGATTGGTTTTCATTAATTCCTTAAGTTGATCTGTAATAAGATCCCTAGCTTCAGTAGTTATTGGGGGATTTGATTCGGCTTGCTTTGATACAGGCTCAAGTTTTTGTTTAGGCTTGGTATGAGTTCTATCAGTACCTTTTTGTTTTTCTGGTGGTGGTGTCAATGAATTAGCATCATCGTCGTCATCAGACCCTATGCCATAAATAGCTGATAGTGCATACTTTTTAAGGTAAGTTCTTCTAATACCATCTTCTTGGCTAGTGTTCTTACCAGTAGGAAGTGGAGGTAATCTATCAATACTTTCAAGTTTTTCATCTCCGAAGTACAAAGTAGTTATTAATAAATCAATAACTTCTCCTTGTTCAGTAATAATGTACTTACCAGTTTGAGTATGAGAGATACCTAATTCATGTGCATATTGCACAATCTGTAAAACATCTTCTAACTTTGAATACTCTCTAGGATTTGGAAATTTAGTAAATCCACTTCTAGGAGCAGCTTTTACTTTAAGTTGAAATAACCTGAGAGCATCTGTTAAAGATTTAGGCTTTTCTGTGGTCATTAGTTTATTGTACTAAACTATTAAATTATATACCTTATATAATGTTTACTGCAAGGCTGCCTGTAACAATGTGTTGAATTGTTCTGGTGTCAACACCATTCGCCATTGTCCTCCTCTAAACCTGACCATGCTTGCAACGAAGTCCACTCCTGCATTTTCTCTCTGCACTTCTACTTCTCTAGGCTTAACAAGACAGGCTTGAGATTTATCTTTCCAATCCGCTACCTGTATTACGCAGTTTGGTACTCCATGAATATCTCCAACATCTCCAGGAATCCCTGCTGATAAATTACGTTGACAATCAAAACCAGTAATTTCAGTTAGTAGTTCTGCTGCTTCTCTTTCAGCTTTATCTCCTTTACGTTTTTTTGGATTTGTCATCCTTGTAAATCTGCAATACGTTGATCTAATTGTTTTATCCTCAAACAGTATTGCTCATCAGTTATTTCATGCCTAAACCAGCTATCTCCAAGACAGGCTACTTCATTATGTAGTTTTGCAATGAGGTACTTCTTTCTTCTATCAAGTTCTCTGTAAAAACATTTCATTTTTTATTACCCCATTTTCTTTTTATCTTATTGTGAAGTTGTTCTTTTTTCATCCTTGATAATTTAAAAAAACATTCATCAAGATCATCAATCAAGGTATCAAATTCTGCCTGATCTGATAACTCTAATGATCTTTGAAAATTAACAATAGATGCTCTTATCAGTTTTAAATCATGCCCTGAGACATCAAGTATATATCTCATTTTTTTAAATTAATATCATATATACTTCTTAAATATTTATAGTAATCAATTTTAAATTTCTTAAATCCACCTTCTCTTTTAGTCATTCTTTTTACAAATCCATATTTTTTCATTTTTTGCCAATTAGGTATTGAAGGTAAATTTAAAACTTCAAGTTTGTTATCTAATAAATATTTATGTACATCTTCAAAAAGACCTTCTTCTCTTTGTAAGGAACTTATTTCATTTTTTAATCTATCAACTTGGTTTTGTAATTGAAAAATTTTTTGTTGTTGTTTGTAAATAACACTCATTGTTTTAACTCCTCCATGAGATCAGTAATTTGTTCTTTGGTATAGCCAAACTGGTCTATAAGTTTGTTATATGCAAAGTATCTATTCTTTCCATCTTTTGAAAATAAATTACTTACACATTCACTTTCAAAACTTTTCACAATCCATTTAGCTTTGATGTTTAATTTTTTACAAAATTCATCATCTTTTCTTGGAATCCAAAATTCATAAGTTGTATCAGAGTCAGGATCATAAAAAACCTGACCTTCATATGGATCACTTGGAAATTGTGGCATTAAAATAACTCCTGTTTAGATTCAAACTTTGTCCATGCTTCCTGCCATGCAGCTTCGCATCTTTCAGTAGGTTGGTCATTATTTAAAATACACCTACCTTCATAAGCCCAGATCGTATTACATACATCTGGTACTAATCCATAGTTTAATTTCAACATTTCAATGTAACAACCAAGTTGCTTATCAGTTGAATAAGGTTCTTTCCAATACATATCAACATCT
>VTLG01011552.1_pt1 | contig 18251 bp, 8 predicted proteins | sample 4694571 | NCBI WGS metagenome assembly VTLG01 (sample SAMN12604809, study PRJNA352737) | marine metagenome | biome: ENVO:00000447; feature: ENVO:00000209|ENVO:00000569|ENVO:01000036; material: ENVO:00002151; isolation source: viral sequences binned using virsorter ... | reverse complement strand
ATTAATGGTTCATTAATTTGAAATGTTCCATTTACATCACGAAGAGTTACTTCTGTTCCTCCACTCACTGCAGCAACTGCATATCCAGCTGATCCACTATACTTACCTTCTACGTAAGAATCAGCAGAAATTGTCGCATCATTTGATACTGTAAGAACTGTATAAAGTTGAATATCATAAACTTTTAAATCATATGTAGTAACTCCGATACCTGATGCTGCTTTTTGATTAAAATCAAAAACTCTTGCATCTCCAATAATTGTTCCATCGGTAGCAAATTTATTGACCGCTAATCTTTGATCAACTAATTTTATTTTTGCATCATTACTAAATCCTGTAGTTGGTGTTCCTTTTACATTTGTAATTTTTATTGAAGTCCCAACTCGAATTGGAACACTTTGATTTTCAAGTGTTTTGGTGGTTCTTGGTTTTAATACATCTAAAGATGTTGTTGATATCTTTTCAATTTCAAAACCTCTTACGAAAGCTTTTCCAGATGAAACTTGCAAACAAACAGAATCTTCACCAGGAGCATTTCCATTTGAAGTTGTTTGTGTGTCAAGGTATATTCCTCGATTACCAATTCTATCATTCAAAGATTCTCTTACTTCAAGAGAAAAAGGTCTGACATAATAATCACCAGATTCATCATATGTTCTTCTTGCCAATTCTTCTGCAATGGTATTGTATTCTGTTTTTTTTGCTATTTCCTCTACAAGTCCATTTTCAACTCTAAGAAGTTCGATAAAATTAGTATCGTCATTATCTGTTAAAGATTTTTTATGTAATCTTGTTGATAATTTAAATCTATCAGCACCAGGTGCAGATTCATTTGAAAATCCTTTAGCATTATCATATAGATCAGAATTTACTAATGATGGACTTACAACTTCTTCTTTTAGTAAAAATCCAGCTCTGTAACTTGGTGTGCTTGAATATTGGTCTAGGATTATTGTAGAAGTTACATTCTTAACAAAAAATCCTCGAATGAAAAAGACACCCTCACTCACTGAAATTGCAGATCCTGTAGATGTTGAATCAGAAACAATACATCTTGCAAACTGTCCATTTGCTGCAATACTAGTATTTGCATAATTTACACTAGAAAGAGCTATAAGATTTTCACCATCGGCAAAAACATTCGTCTCTCCATCAGTTCCTGATTTTGTATATTTAATATACAAAGTATCAAATCCTTCAATTGACTCTGAAGATGTTAATCTATTGACCACAGTTGCTTCAACACCTGTTGTTTCACCTTTTATTTCTATCTTATTATCTGCTAAAACCTTTGTATAACTACTAACTGGGACATTTAAAAAATTTGGATCTATTTTTACTGCTGTATACTCTGGATCATATGTAACTCCACCAGGAATAACCATTGAACCTTCTTTAAAAAAGTGTTGTCCAAACTTTTCAACTTGATCTTGAAGAATCGTTTGTAGAGTTGTTAATTCCCTAGCTTGAATTGGAAATCCTGGTTTGAATAAAACTTTGTGATAGTTTTTACTATCAACAAAATCATCAAAATATGGGGAAACGTTTAAATTAGTATTTTGTGGCATCTTTTTAGAACTCTATTACGATTTTTACCTCTTCCTTTTGTGAAGGGGTTCTTGTTACTGGTGCTCGATTATCAACATAGATGATATCCCCAGAATATTTTTTAACATCTGGATTTGCTTTTCCACTAACAAATGTTTGACCTAAACTTTGATTTTTTCCAGTTGATATTGTGACAGAATCACCATTAAAAGTTGTATCAACGGTTGCATTTTCTGGACTTCCTCCAGTAATTACAATGTTTTGACCCACAAAATCAAGTTTTTTGTAAGAATATTGCGAAAGTGTTGAAAATCCAACTGGTTGATAATATCTCAATACTCCAGTATCTGAATCCCAAGAAGCAACATAACCTACTGCAGTAGATCCAAGTCCAACTGTTTGAGTAATTAATGAATTAGTTGTATATGTTATATCTGATAGTGCTGTGCTACCAGTAGATTTCAACTTTAATGCACTCAAATTAGTTGCAGTCGTATTATTTAGAAGGTCAGTTCCACTAAATTGAAGAGGATTTTTAACTATACCAACACGAGAAAAGTCATTACCAATGACATAATCTGGAGCATCGTCAACATTGTTGTCATACTTAGAATATACCATTACCCTAAATCCACCTAATTCACGATATATGTCAGCACCGTGACCTCCTTTTGGTGGGATTACTACTTCAAAATTAACACCACTTCCTGCTTTAAGAACTTTTCCTCCATATGTTCCTGTTTCAAATCTAACAGAAGCATAAGTGAATCCAGTCCCACCAACAACACTCTCTACACTTTCTACTGATCCTCCAGCTACATTTATTGTTATTGTCCCATCATTTCCATCTCCAACAATTGGTATATTTGCAATTGTTCCATTAAGAGCACCATCCACCTCAACTCCAGAACCAGAATTTGTAACGACTACAGTTTCAATTTTTCCATCAACTGCAGCATTTTTCACAGATGAAGTTGAAGCATCACCCCATTTTTGTGGGAGTGGTATGAATTTTGTAGTTGCAAACTTAACTATATCTGATGGTGTAATGCTATAAAGATATTTCCACAAATAACCATCAGACCCATTACCAGCCACTTGAGGAGAGTTATTAGTATGTGTAGGTTCAAATAAAGATTTTTGTCCACTGGAGTTAGTTGAGTTCGTTCCATTGTTAATACAAAGATATACTTTAAATTCAGAAGTAACAACGTAATAAGTTGATCCATAAAGAGATGTGGATGAACTATTCGGTGTTAAATTTTTATCAGTGTAACTATTTTTAGCAGAATAGTTATTTCTATACATCTCATATACCGTTCCTGATTGCCAATCCACTCTTGGAACAACTATCCTAACATCATTTGAAGTTATTTTCTTCAAAAATAGCATACTATCATAGTAAAAACTTTCTTGAGCGAAAGAATCTACTGGAGCTGGAGTTTCAGAACCCCAGTTAGGATCTCCATAATTCTTAATGTTTATATTCTGTGGATTTGGGTGTGCTAAAAACGTATAATAATTATTATTTCCAGACGTGCCAATACCTACGAAACTATCTACAAAAGTTTGTGCGTTTAATATTCGATATTGGTCAGTGATTATTGCAGGCATTGATACTTACATTTTTGATTATTTATACCTGTTATGTATAAGAAGTTCTCATAGGTAGAGTTCTTATAATTTGAGTTGAAGTTTCTATCCCAAGTAAACCATTCTGATTATGGAAAGTAAATGGTTTTGAATTTACACTTCTAGATACATTAATTGAACCCCAACTGTAATTTCCAGATTTATAATAAGTAGATAAACCTGCGGTGTTTATACCTGAAATTGAACTCACATTTGCAAAAACTCTTGTCATTGATGATCCAACAGATACAAAATGTGCAGCATAGTATACATTATCTAAGAAACTATTTCCAATACTAACAGTTTCTGGGCCAGAAGATGTGGTCTTAATTCCAGTGACACCAGATCCTATAAAGGTATTTTTAATTACAAAATAATCACCAGTAGTAATTCCTGATTTTGAAATTTGATTTGAACCAGGACTTGGTGAATATATTAATGGATCTGGTTTGATTTCAAAAAATATTGCAGGCCCAGTTGTATTGATTCCAGTTGCACTAAGACCAATTCCAGTTACAATCCCATAATCACCATTGTAACTAACCTCTTCAATTGTCTCCACAACAGCTGTTGTTCCTAAACCTACTATGTTTATATCATTTTGAGTCTGTCCTAAATTATCAACTTGTTGGAATAACCAAGTATCTTGAACATAAATTTTAGTATCAGTTGGAGTTATTGACTTTATAATTCCTGTTGTTGGTAATATTTTTGGTTCTAAGTAATTTCTTTCCTTTGACATACTTTGACCATCAATAATTAAGTCTTCAGTTTGTTTTCTCCACATTGTTGGGCGAGAGAAAGTGCCATCAGTTGATATACCAACTCCAGAATATGTAGTGGTCTCCACAGTATCTGAAGCAATTAATTCATACACAACTCGATTATCTTGTTCTGATTCTCTATCTACAACACTTCTAGATTCAGTCCTAACCTTCGAATCCTCATCTATTGTAACTCTGACAAATAAATCAGATCCAGAACCACCAATTGCTGTCTTGATTCCAGCCGTATATAACGCTCCAGTGTTTATAATAGTCACACCCAAAACTCCCCCATCAGGAGTTATACTGTCAATTTTTAGTTTAGCTAAGTCTACATTTGGATTTTTCTTTCCTGTTGGGTTTTCTGGAGTTACTCCTGCAGCATCATCTCCTGATTCATCAGATCCTCCTAAAAGTTCAACTTCCTCACCTATTGCAAATCCACTTCCACCGTTTGTTATAGTAACAGTTTCAATTAAGTTGTGAGGTGTTGTTGTTACAATTCCAGAATTGACATTCTCTTCACTATAGTATTGTAATTTTAATTCATCACCTGGTTTTATTGTTTCATCAACATCTTCTTTTATAAAATCATCACTGGATCCAGTATAAAAATACATTTTAAAGTTACTACCTGCTTTTGGAGCCTCCCTAAATGTCATTCGTGTTCCTTTTTCAAATTCATAATCTTGACCTGGTTTTTGAAGAATATCGTTGATAAAAATTAAGAAATTATTTTGAAGTATGATTCCTGATCCCTCTCTTGCCACTATACTATAGTATTCTTTATCTGTTATAGTTCTAGTAATTAAAAATGATCTCCTAAATCCATTAAATTGTGCACTAAAATCATCAAGTTCCAATAACTGACCAAAACACCATCCTGCAAATTTATCATGGAATTTATTTTTTACAGTAATATTAAAAGCACTAGTTCCTATTCCAACTTGGAAAGGTAATGTTGTCAATTGTAAATTGTCTCCTATTTCATAACCAATACCACGGTCTGACATATCAAAGGATACGATACTACCTCCTGTTCCAACTACAACATCAATTTTTGCTCCACTTCCATTACCACCAGAAAGAGGTATATTTTTATAAGGACTTGGAGGTGCTACTGTAACAAAATTTATTCCAGTCGAAATTCCAACTGATGTATACCCAGTACCAGGATTATTGATAGTTACAGATGTTACTACTCCAGCAGTAACAAAAGCAGAAATTGCTGCACCAACTCCAGTTGTTGAACTAACAGATACTAATGGATTTGATAGATATCCAGCACCACCACTTGCTATACCAACAGACTGAATTGTTCCACCTGCAGATACAACAGCTGTCAAAACTGCTTTTCTTGGAACTTGATATGCACTCCCGATACCAACATCAAATTCATTTATGATTCCACCTTTAGGTAAATCTTTATTTGCAGCAGTTCCAGTAAAATCAATTGTTTGTCCAGTTCCAACAAGTCTGTAATCTGATTTATTGATATCTCCGACATCTCCATAGAAAGGTTTTTGGAATATATTATTAATTAAAAATGCACCAAAACTATTGATAACACCAGATACATCAGTCCCGTTTGATGTTAAATCAAACTTATCTGTAGATCCATCAAATCTATCTGATATATCATCAATAATAGCATTGGTATTATAATTTAATCTATAATATGCTCTACCAGAAAACGTGGAGAAAGTGACAATACCAGAACTAGCAGTTGGGCCATATGGTGCTTCAGAAAAATATATTCTTCCTTCTTTTATTCGATAATCACCTTTAACTACAGTTACTGCTGCACCAACAGTATGTGCTGCAGCCACTGTTCCCATTTCTCCTCTTACTACATTTAATGAGTTTGTAGACCCAACACCAACTAAATTAACCTTAACTATTTCATCCTCTATTTTAAGTAATGATTTTCCTGAAATTTCTGATACATCATTTAAAAATACTATATCAGTGGATAATCCAACTGCTGTTGATAGACCCACAGAAACAACTGTAGAGAACCCAACAGGACTTTGAATCATATTGTCTATGCTGATTAAACCTCTAATTGTAGCGTCATCTGGAGGGACTGAGACAGTATTTGTACTACCAATACCAATCACATTGGTAAATGTAACTGCAAGTCCAGCAGAAGCAAAACTAGCAGCAATCGCTACTTGAATAGTATCAGAGTCTACTTTGATTGCAAAAATTTCTGATGGCAATAAAGTTGTTGCAGCAACACCTGTATTTGTATCTGATGTAGTTCCAATTCCAATTGGTGATTGACCAGTATGAGGTTTGTATATTAATCTTTCACCAGTATTAAAATTATGATCTGATATAGTTATTTGACTACTCACAGTGTTTATACCAGAAGGATTAAATTCTCTATGAAATAATCGATTACCTCCAGTGAATACATTAAAACTAGTGGTTCCAATGACTCCACCACCTGTAGAAGTAACAATTCCTGTAAATTGAGAACTTATATCATCAATTAAGAGAACTTTATTTGATACTGATTCATTATAATCAGTTATAATTTTAGATCTGAATATAACTAGTTTTGATAAATTTTCATCATCAGTATCTTCTCCAACCATGTCATAGTAAAATCTTTCATGAACTGAAACTTCTTCGTTAATATCAACATCAAAATCTATCTGTCCTTCTGCTTTTGGTCTTAAATTTTTCTTTCCCTCAGTTGCATTAGCAGTTGTACCGATACCTAAATTACAGAAATTTTTAAATCCAGCAACATGACCTAAACTGTCAACCGAATCTTTCCAAGTGTCATAAGGAACGTCACCTTTAATTGAATATGAAAATCTTTGATAATAATCATTATCATGTATATTTTGCACATCTAAATTTAATTTTCCAATATCATCTTTCCATCCATTAAAATTAACAGCAGTGCTATCTACATTCAAATCAAAATCAAATTTAAATTGTTTTGTTACTGTTCCTTTGTTATTACTTATTGTTCCTGTAATCTTATCACCTGCAATGAAATCTCCATTAGGATTAAATACCTTTAATGATTCTGATACTTGATTCCAACCATTTTTAGATACAGTTGCAAAAACATCCCTTCCATCAACTTTAACTACTTCTTCATCAATAAAAGATGTTCTTTTGAATACTGGTGTAAATACTGCTAAATCATCTTTCTTTATGACTCTACCAAAATTATTATCTATTTGATATAATCCTCCAGTGGTGCCAAGTCCAACTAATGAATAAAAGATTGCCTCCTGACCACCACCTGTGTTGATACCAGTTACTCTAAAATATGTGTAGTTATAATCACTTGAATTGTATCCATCGGCATCATCTGTTATCTTAATATTTTCAACAAATATTTCGTCATTTACTGCAAATGGAAATTGTCCAGCGTTATTATAAAAACCACTATCAGACCCAGAATCTGGAATTGGTGCTCTTAAACTTAATTTAACTGTTTTATCACTATCAGTTGTAGCTGCAGTTACAACAATTCCATTTGAATTTGTAGTTGGTATAATTCTAAGATCTTCTGATAATCCACTTTCATTTGTTAAAATTTTAACTTCACTGACTGATGATCCTGTTAAAGATGTTTGAGCAATTATAGAAGTTTTACCTATAGCTAAAACATTTGGTGGACTTATATAATTGATACCTCCTGATGATATTCCTATACTTTCAAGAGTTAAAGTATCTTTTAATTCTAAAATTACATTACTATCTGCTTTTGGTTTTAAAGTTTTATCAGGTGAAAATTCTAAACCTTGATTAGAAACTTTAGTGTCATTAGCACTTCCAATATCGTCTGTTTCTACAGATAAAACTGCATTTACACCAGTAGTGGTGCCAATAGAGGTTATAACTGGTAGTTTGTCAACGTTAATACCATCACTTAAAACTCTTACAGAATATATACCTCCAATTTCTCCTGTTGAACTAGTTGAGTAAAATGCAGATGAAAATCCTGAATTTGTATAGGAGTTGGTTTCTGAAACAGTTCTTGGGTTAAAGTTAAAAGTTGTACTACCAATTCCAGTAACTATATGTTTAGTGTTGAACAAAGAATCCTTTACTTCTATCTTAGCATAATCAGGAACTCTTTCATCAACGGGTAAGAATAAAGTTTTATCGTAATTTGTATTTTTACCTTGAATTTTATAGAAAAATTCAGTTGATAAAGAACTTCCAACTGATATTAAAATATTACTACTTGTTTTAGTTATTAAATCACTATTATATTTTGATTTAAAGTTTTCATCATTATAAAAATCTATCTCAAAATTAGTTAAACTTGAATCAGACGTTACAAAATTAATTATGTTATTTTTATAAAAAGTTAATTTTGGATTTATTTTTGATATTTCATGATCCTGTCCCCCAGTTGATGCGATGCTTACGTAATTAATTGGAAATATTGATAAATCATAAAAATTTTCTGCCAATCTGATAGTGTTTATTGAATCTTTAATAACATAGTAAACTCCATCATTAACTAATGGAGAAGCTGGGGTTGATGAATTATAAACGATTAGATCACCTGTTTGGAAATCATGGTTATTGATTGTTATTTTAGAATTTGTTGTGCCTGTTCCAATTGCTGAATCTAAAAAAGATAAAGGATTTACAACTAGTTTTCCGATGGTTGAATTATATTTAAAATTAAAAGTTTGAGTGTTATCTGAAGTAATATGAAGTTCAAATTCATCATTTACTGATAATCCGTGTTGTTGTCCTGAAGTTGAACCAACAGAAACAGTTACTGTTCCATCTACTCTTCTTGCAAAACCAGATACTTTTTCACTGATCTTTTCAATTTTGTTATCATCGCCAACACTAGAATTAATTGATGTAAAAAATATTTGATTAGTTTTAAATGAAACCTTTTCAGTTGATAAACCAATAAAATCATCACTTATTTTAGAGCAATAAAATTTATCAATTTCATCTAAATCAAATGCGTTTGATAAGTTAAGATTTTTTGTTCCTGTAATTGTTGATCCAATAGAAATTAATTTTACTTCATCACCACTCTTGAAACTATGATTTGGTAAATATATTGCCTTTGCTGGAATTGACTTATTAATTGGAAGACTGCCAGCAAATCCAACAACCACTTTAGTAGTTGTAGTTCCGATTCCAACTGATTTAGTTGCTTCAAAATAACTTACAGATGTTGGTTCTGCATTTTTGTTTTTTATTTTTTTAGGTATGGAATATGTAAATTCTGTTTGTAATTTAGTTGCTATTGATCCTGCACTATGAGTTGATGATGATGAATCATTATATCCTCTTCTAACTCGATATCTATTATTGACATCATCATGTCCGAGTATGAGAAATTTTTCTGTTCCTATTTGAACTACATCATCTACTTTAAACTTTCTAGAAATAGTAGAATCTGAAAAAGTTACAAATGTTGTGATTCCAGTTGTCGAATCACTTGCAATGTTTGTAGATAATCCAGAACTTACTGTTGTGACTCCGATAGTTTTTATACCTTCAATATTTTTATAACTTGTTGAAGTTATTCCTGATATTTCAATTATATCCCCATCAGAAAGACCATGAGGAAGAGTTGATATTCCTGTGACCTTTCCATCATTTACAACGAATGTTAAATTGTTTACTACTGTATTTGTAGTTTCAACTGAAACAATTGTTTTTCCAATGACTTGATCTACCTTAGCTAAAATAGTAGGATCATTAAAGTTCAATTTATCATTTACCTTATAGTTTGATCCAAATTGATCTACTTTAACACCAGTTATTGTAGATGATTTAACTGAACTAACTTTTAATTCTGCATTTGAATCTAAAGAGTCTTGTAATAGAGGATATCTCCTAAAATCATCGTTTAATCCTAAATGAGTAACATTTCGTTTATAATCCCCACTGTTTATAATTTCATCTGTTTGTTTGCTATCTGTTATGTAATTAAAACGATCTGTGGCATCACGATGTGAAAATGTGATATACGGAAATGATGGATTTTTAGTAGTATTATCTATTGTTGAAAAGTAAGCATAAGTTCCTTCAGGAAAATCAGAATTAATCACAAATTTTCCATTGTTTTCATCTAAATCTCCACTTTGATTGTAAGTGTAATCTTCAATAAAGAATCCACTTTGGTAGTTAGGTGGTCTTAATTGAGTATCTGCTACTGGATTGAGAACATAACTTGATTTCATAAAAGTAAATCCAATTCCCGTTCTCTCTCCAACTGGGCCATATATTGGATTACCGTCATAAGACCAACCAACAATTTTTGAATGATTATCGGTCAATTCTGTTAAAGGTTCGTCAATATTATCTCTAAGTAGACGACGATATTTTTTAACTGGATAAAATGAACAAATTTTGTTATTTTTTGATAATTCTCCATTTATTTGTAAAAGTTGAGAGTTGTCTTCAGTTAAACTATAATCGTATCTCTCTACTGCATTTATCTGCCATTCATGTAATTTAGGGTTTATAATCGCACCAGATCCAGTGGGTATTACATCTATAAAGGTATCATTTAAACTATAACCAGATCCACTTTCAACCACAATAACATCAGTAATTTCTCCATCTGCAATTACAGATTTTAATTCAGCAAATTGTCCACTTGTTCCAGAAGTACCACCAACTCCAACAACTTTAAGATTTGGTGGTGTCGTGTAGTTAGTACCACCATTTACAATATCAACATCTGTTATTTTTCCATCAAGAATAATTGGACGTAAAACTGCATCTCCATCTCCAGTTAGTAGTTTTACTTCTGGTTGACGTATATAATTAATAATATCTGTTACACCATATCCAACTCCACCATCTTCAACATAAATGTTTTTTAACCCACCTTTAACTATAGGTGTAGCAGTTGCTTTGAAATAATCAGGAATTATAGTTGTTTGTCCAACAGATACCGTTCCGTTAATGCTAACTTCAATATCTGGGTATTTAAATATATGAGTACCAACACCGACACTGTTTAAATTTACATATATTTTTCTTTCATAATCTTCAATATTATTTTCAATTAATTCAACCTTAAAATCACTTATGTTAGCTGTAGCATCACTTGAACTAACCGCATTGACATAAAAAATTAAATCGTCGTTATTTTCACTAGTAGCAATAAATTCACCAGTAAGAACTCCAATTCCTCCATCCCAATCTGAAAACTTAGTTTTACTTCCATCAGTATGATTAATTCTGGAATGTCTTGTTGAATCATCAAAATTTATCTGAAAATCAGTGTTTAGTGAAACTCTATATTTTTCGCCAATTCTTAAATTATTTAAATTAATTCTAATAAAACTAGCAACACTACTATAATCATCCACCTGTTGCCATTCAGTAGCACCACTTACATAAGTATGTGAAATTTCTCCATTTACACCACCAAAACTAAATCCTATCGCATAATTAGTATCTTCATCAGGCCCTTTATCAGAAAGTTTAAATTTATCATCAGATATTTTAGTAACTTTATATTGAGTTATTGTGTTTAATCCAGAAATGACTGTGCTTTCGGGAATGTATTCCAAAATATCACCATTTTTCAAATTGTGATTTTTAGCATAAATGTAATTATTTTCTGTGTTAACTCCACTGTAAATTTCAATAGGACTGTTGACTGGATAACTATTGCTTCTAACTGAAATTTGATGCTTGTCATATCCAGACCCAGAATCATTAACAATTATTCTATCAATAATTTTTCTTACTTTTTTAGATCTAAATGTATGAGTTTGATCTCCATTATTAGTAAATTCTATTAAATTTGTTTTACTTATTGCTCTTTGTACACTTATTGCCAATCGGAAAGAATCTTCATCAATTTTTGCTATAAAATATGATGTATTAGATCTTAGTCTATCAGTAGATGCAATTCCAGTATTAGTGGCTCCAACACCAATTGGAGTTCCAGAAGCTATGTAAGTTACTTCTTCACCATCAAAAAATCTATGTTCACCATTAATTTTATTATCTCCCACCCCAATATTAGTTTCATCAAATATTTTTTGATGAGTAAGACCTGTCATTTTTGCTTCACAAATAGCACCAGATCCATTTCCTCCAAGTATTTTTACAGAAGGAGTGTCCAAATAATCAAATCCAGATTTATCTAAAACTATTTCCGATATAGATCCAGTAAAATTGGCATTTACTATACAACCACTTCCATTAGTATCTGTTATTGTCAGTGAAGGTGATTCAATAATGTTAAATCCACTTCCAGAATCTAAGACTTCAACATTATCAATCTGACCATAAAAAACTGAATCTTTAGAAATTGGAGAGTGATATTCAATACCATTCAAAGATACGCCAATTTGTCCACTAATATTAGTATTTTCAGTTTTTACTTTAGGTTTTCTGTATATTCTTTTAAAATGATTTTGATTAGTTAACTTTTCTCCTCTATACAAATCAGCAGGAATTATCGAATGTAAATCTGATCCTGTTCCTAAAAATACTTCAAATAAATTTTCATACAAACTAGAATTATTTAATGATAGTCTCAAACTATCTTTGTCTACAACATTTACATAGTAATAACCACTAGATCCTTTAGATGCAACAGTAGATAGACCAACATAAACTTTTTCTCCATTTAAAAAATTATGATCATTTATAGTAATTACTCCATTTGAATCAATACTTCCAAATGTGAAAGATTTTGACCTATTACTTGTTTGAGTATCAAAAGATGGATATCCAGAGAAAGCAACATAAGCATTTTTCTCAGAATCTACAAATGAATTTTGTATATTTGATAAAAGTGAAGTAATTCCAAAATTTGAAGGGGCATAGTTTAATTTTTTCTTAATTATATAATCTCCAAATATGATATCCGAAATAACCGTAGTATCAATAGAAAAATCTTTGGGTGAAGCAATATTATTAACTTCTACATCCTCTTTAATTATTGCTCCAGTATCTTTGTATATAACATCAACTTTATCGCCAATTTTTAAAAAATGTTCTGTTAAAGTGGAAAAGTTTACGCTGGTAGCTGGATGTTGTTGAACATCGACATATGATAAGTTATTATAAAACCAAGTATTAAATCTTAAATCATTGATATCATATTTTTCTCCTAAGTGTTTTACTTTAATTGAGTCGTCAAGATCAAAATATTTTGTAACATCAATATTATCATCAGATTTAGTGATTGATCCAACCACTCTCATTTGACAAATTTTACTTAAATCATTATTTTCATATCCGTATACAAAATTCAAATCTATTATAGGATCAGATTCAGTTAAAGTTGTAGTAATACCTGTACATCCAAAAAATTGATTGCTTGATTTAGATGTAAATTCTGCTAATGAATATACATTATCTGCATTTGGGTAATAAAAATTACCTGTTTCTCCAAATCCAATCGTGGAGTCTACGGTCACGACTTCAGTTGTTGATGCAGTCGATACTACTTTTGTTTTAGTTGAAACTTTAAATTTATTAAATATTGTTCCCTTTGAAAAAGATATTTGATAATACTGTTTATTACCTAAAAATTTTGTAGATACATTTGAAACTGAGCCACTAGCAGTTGGATTTATGAGTGAATCTTGGTATATTTTTAGACCTATCAAATTCAAAGGATTACCAGTAAGAACTTCAACCACAATGTCGTCAGTTATATCCCATTTTGCTCCTGATGGGATAATAGTTTGATCAAAAGGTTTAATAATCTCAACTTGTTCACCATATAAAACTTGAAAAAGTATTTTTAAAGATACATCAGTTCCTTTTGAACTATAAAAATCTTTTGCTCTTGATAAAATATTTTCTACGTTCAGTCCATATGCAAAACTTCTTCCCTCTAATCCAGGTAAGAAGTTTCTTCTAAATTTTTTATAAAACTCTTTTATAAAGATAAAACTTAGGTTTACAACGATTGTATCTGCAGAGTGTGAAACAGCATTAGTATCACTGAATGTTAAAAATTCAGGATTATTATTATTACTAACTTCAGATATACCACTAAATCCACGAACACATCCTGTAAATGAAGTTGCAGTTTTTCCAGTATATGTAATGATTTCGTTATCAATTTTTAGTAATCCATACTTTTCTGGAAATCCTGTTGTTTGATTTACATTAATTACACCATCATATGCATATATTAAAGACGTTAAAGTAACTGGTGATTCTGGATTTAAACTATTTGGTGCTGGAACTGTTTGTTTTTCAACTAATGATATATCTGAAATTGTAGATATGTTTTTAAGAGATGAAATATGATCAGATATGTAGGTAGTTCCATACTCACGTTCTTCCGATTCGTAATATTGGGTTAAAAATTCTTTAAAAAGCGGATTATCAGCTTGTATAAAATCTGGTATTTGACTACCAAGAATATTTGAAATTTTAATTTTTTTATCTGACATTTCTTATCTTATGTACTTTTTATTGCTGATAAAACTAGATGGTGGTATGTAATTTGTTCCTGATATATTTGAACCAGAAACAAGAACGTCCTCTAATAAGTTTAATTTACTATTTCCTGTAGTATCTAGCACAATATAAAGATTCTCTTTTGCCACAATATCATTTGATTCTGGAGTTACTTCAATTTCAATTCTTTCTGAAAGAGATGTTGATACAATATTTACTGGAAATAAATTCACTTCACCTCTTACGTAATCCACTGTTCCTGCATTATCATTAACGTATGTTATAATTCCATCAACAAACGTAAAAAATTTAACAGTTCCTGTAAGTTGATCCGAGTTTGGAAAATCAGTTAAATACATGTCACCATCAACTCCTTCAATTCTAAATGCAGAGGAACGAACATTAAAACCTTCCAAATCAGCATGAAATCTATTTCCATAACAAACTTCATATGTTGCAATTGAATTATATGCAGGAACCATATTTCTTCTTATTACAAGAGTTGTGATGTTCGAAGTAATACCAGTATCAATACTGTCAATTTGTGAGAGTAACTTACTGTACTTTAATCTTCCACCAAAAGAGTTGATATCTGCTGAAGTTGCATAATTTTCAATTGCTGATGTAATTCTAGATTGAAGATTCAATTTATCTGAAATAAATCCAGAGTCGTATGAAACAGTTGTGTTATATTCGACATACAAATACATCAAATCAAGGAATTCTTGTTTAATTCCAGCCACTGTGTATTTTTTAAGATCATTCTTAATTGAATCTTTAACAACATCGGATAAAATTTCACCATACTTAGGTTTAATTGTAATATAAACTTTTCCGTATTCAGGTGGATCAAGTTCTTCACCGCCATAAGCACTTACAGAGTCAATATTTGGATATAAAAAAGGAATTAGACTCTTATAATCATTTGGTGTAACTGCTCTGTATTGAGACGCATAGACCCTTGGAGCAAGGTATTTGATGTTATCTATTGATTCTATCGAATCTCCATTATCAGATCTTCCTACAGTCGCTATAAGCGATATTCCACTTGTAATATCTGCACCATTATTATCTGTTAATCTTCCACTGAAATTAAAATTTGTGGCACCATTTCCTTCTTTTCCATTTGTAACTATGTAACTAACGTTTATTATTGCTCCATCTGCTGGTTTTTTACCCAAAATACCATCACCAAAAAGAATTTGGTATTTTTCATCATCAATTTCTTGAATTAGAAACAATCTAGATTGTGAATTTACATCAAAAATGTTAGTATACGCATTATAAGTTAGAGTTCCTTCATTGTCAGTTACTTCAACACGAATTGAAGATGTATCTATGTTTGTATTTGGTAAAATATACCTTTGATTTACTTGTGAAGAATCCACTACAAAGGATTTTGTGAGATAATTTCCTTCATAAATTGAAATATTCTCAAAACTAGCAATTCCATTACTATTTGGAGAAACAGTAATATCCTCTGGTATTGAAAATATGTAACTTCCCCCTTGAACCGCACCTAAAGCAACTAATCCAGCATTCAATTTAACATTAAGTATGTTTGTTCCTGATACATTAACGTTAAAATTAACGATTGCAGTTGCTGATTTACTTGATCTTGGTACATATCCAATATTTCTTGCTAATGATACGACATTTTCACGTAGAGTTGCACTATCAATGAAGGATTCATTGACAGCCATGTTCGTATTGTAAGAGTTAATGTAAGAATTATAAGCTAAAGTATCAATTAAAATCGAAAAATTAGACCCTTCAAAGTCAAAATCAGTAAAATTTGAGTTTGATCTCAAATAATCTTTAATTTGAGCTCTTAAAGTGTTAAAATCGAGGTTAGTAAACTGTGTAAATGACATTATATCCTAGTCGGTTGGAGTAAAAATTCGATATTTTGTGTTGGAAATGGCAATCCTGTAATTTCATACTCAATTCTTATCTGCAATTCATAAGAATCAACTACAGAATCAATCAAAACATTGGTTAAATTGATTCTTGGTTCATAATTTTTGAGTAAAGTACTAATTTCTCTTTCTAAAAATGATACAATGTCAGTCAAATTCGTCTCAAATAACGAATCTTCAATTGATGTACCTAATAAGTCGTTAAAAAACCTCTCATTTATGCGTGTTCGACATAAATTAATCACCGATTTCTTAATTGCATCTTCATTTTTCAGCACAGTTACATCATTTGTAACAGGATGCCGAGTAAATGACAAACTTATGTCCTTAAATGCACGAGAAATTCTAACTACCATTCAATTTGATATATTTTTCCTAATATATCTATAAGGGTTTTTAAGATATAAGTTTATTTATTGTTCTTCTTTCAAAAATTGAGGTTTTTCTTCCTCTTTTTCTTCAAAATAAGCATCAGCATCATACTCACTAATCAATTTTCGACCAGTTTTGGTAAATTCTTCGGATTTATCCATTTTGATAACCATTTTTTGTTTCCGTAATGATTTATTTATCCTAATTCGGGTTCATTTTCGGTATTTTTGCGTTCTTTTGCAGTTTTCCAAAAATAATTCTCTTCTGAACCCAATCCATCACGATCATGACCGTTTTCTACCTGATAATACACAGTTGAAACCTTAAAATCAGGAATCTTAGGTGTCTCAGGAGTGATACTATTGTCATATATCCTCATTCTGTTGTTTGGATAGAGACAAAACTGTCCATTATCCAATTCTAAGAGGTTGTGACTCTTGTGTTCAGCTGGTTGTTCACTTGTTGAGTAGTCAATTGCGTCTACATCTTGATGATAGTTGTCTAAAGTGCAAATATAAGTGCCTGTTTGCGTTCCATAGTCCCTTGTCATCACTTCATAGTGCATTGAACCGATAAACTGCTTCTGTACTGCTACAACCCCGTAGTCCATGCAGTTCCAAAACTGAAGGTTATGTAATGTCATGTCTGGTTTCGGTGTCTCTGGGTCGGTTGTGAAGGCAGAGATAGGCAATTTATCAAACATTGCTGCATACTCTGGTAAATAAGTTTCAAAGTAAAAGGCACGACCTGGTATACTCTTCGCAGATACCCATACTCCCTTTACAAACTCACCATGACCACTCTTGTGGTCGGTTAGATACTCTTTTCTTACCCATACCTCATAGGAGGGTAAATTTGCAATTAAACAAGCCATTTTTAGATGTGATGATAAACTTCAACATAAGATTCGCACTTCGGACAAGTAAAAGTGGAAAAGAAATCGTATTCTGACTCCTCACCATCATTTATATCCTCCATCGAGTGATCTGCACCCCAGATCAATTCAGTTCCACAATGCCAACAATTCATTAGTTCTCCCACTTACCTTTTGTTTCCCATTCGATATATTCTTTATTTCTTTTTTCAATGTAATCCCAGAACCATTTATTTGGATCATTTGCATCTGCTACTGATCTTGGTTCTAATTCTTTTATCTTCTTTTCAAACTCGTCTGCAATAATCCAATCCATATCCTTTATAACCTGTCCTGTGAGTTGATTCTCAAATGCAGGACTCTTCATATACAAAAAGACAAAGAAACCTGATATAAAGGTGACAAGAGACGTTCCAAGAGCAAAGACAGCAATAAACCGAGTTCGAATACGACTCGGTGTTCTTTCAAATTTAGTTTCTTCGTCAAAGAACTTACTTAATTTAATATCATTCATTTACCTTGACCCCTGTATCTCTTCTTTGCCCCGTTACGACTCGTAGCAGAGTACTTACTATGCTTTCCTTTTCCTTGTCTTGTCTTCTTTGGACGGGTTTCAATTAATGAATCACCCATACTGAATCTCATTGCCATAATTAATAATTCCTAAACTTTAACGACGATTTTTTGACTTTGACGACGATTTTTTCACCGCCATTTTGTAAATGGTTTTGACTCCAT
>VTLG01008061.1_pt1 | contig 18251 bp, 26 predicted proteins | sample 4694571 | NCBI WGS metagenome assembly VTLG01 (sample SAMN12604809, study PRJNA352737) | marine metagenome | biome: ENVO:00000447; feature: ENVO:00000209|ENVO:00000569|ENVO:01000036; material: ENVO:00002151; isolation source: viral sequences binned using virsorter ... | reverse complement strand
AGGGACTAGGATCAATGGGCAGGAACTTTCAAATACAACAACACCCTCAAACTGACCTATACAATTTAATGAATTACCAACAGCAGAGCTTTAACCCCACTCCTCCTGTAGACCCTGTAGACCCTGTAGACCCTGTAGACCCTGTAGACCCTGTAGACCCTACACCTCCTACACCTCCTACACCTCCTACACCTCCTACACCTCCTACACCTCCTAGAAGACCTTGGGATCCTCCAATGCCACAGATAATGTATGGTGGATATGGCAATTATGGCGGTTATGGTGGTCTAGGTGGAATGTATGGTGGCGGTTATGGTGGCTATGGTGGTGGCTACCCTAGATAATACCCTTCTTCTCGATACTTGAGTAATCTATCAATAAATCGATGCATGAACCTTTCCCAAAAAGCCTTAGTGTTTAAATTAGCACAATTATCACAACAATAAAAACGGTATTTATTGTTTACAACTTTGTGTACAGTTCCTCGTACTGCAGGTGCCAAAAGGCAGCACTCACAATTATTTAATCCAATCTTTCCAGGCGTCTTCTCCGAGGACTTGGGCAGCAATGTTCTGCTTAGCCAAGAGTGACTTAACAATTTTTTCATCTACGGTTCCTTTACAAATAATATCTATATAAGTTACTTTGTTCACTTGACCTATGCGGTGTGCCCTGTCTTCTGACTGAAGTCTTTTTTCTAGGTCAAAATTATTAGAGTAGTATATCACAGTCGATGCAGCAGTTAGATTAATCCCGTAACCCCCCGTTTGCGTATTTCCAACCAAGAAACGTAGAGGCGATTTAAGGTCTTGAAACTGTTTAAGGTATAGCGCCCTATTACTATCGCTTGTATCGCCGTAATATGAGCCTACAGAGTTATTTCCATGCGTCTTTTTAATCTCCTCTATGATCTTTTTTATATCGTAACGATAATTTGCCCAAATTACAGCCTTTCCATCTACTTCTTCTAAGATATTCATGAGTTCTTCAAGGCGACTTGATTTTACTTCAATATTTTCTCCTAAATCTGTAGTCGTATACCCACAAGAAATTTGATGAAGACGCAACATTTTAGTTAAAACTGAAGTTACTGAAACTTGTTGCCCACCCTTTTCCTCATCGTATAATTGGGTGATAGCATATTTTTTAAGCTCGTTGTATATTTTCTTTTGTTCGGGAGTAAGCTCTATCTTACGAGTCATATACACCTTATCTGGTAAGTCTAAACATTCTTTTTTTAAGATTCTAGAACTAAAACTTTTTAAATTTTCAGTAAGTTCGTTTAAGTTCTTATATCCTGTGACCTGTTTAAAAGTTCTTCCCCCTGATGTTCTGTTAATCATTTCAGCATATCTGGATCTAAAACTATAGTAACTACCAAATCCCAGTAATTCTGGATCTAAGAATTCACATTGTGTGTATAAGTCTAAAGGACTACGGGTTACGGGGGAACCAGTCAATATCCTTCGGTATTCTGCATATTTAGACAAGCGAACAATATTTTTAGTTCTTTTTGCACGAGGAGATTTGATTGTGGTGCTTTCGTCTACAGCAAACAAGGCTCGTTTGTTCATTATAAATCTTCCCGCAAACTTGCTTCCCTTTATAGTGCTGAATGCTTCTACGTTCATGACTAATATAATAAGGTCTAGAGTATGATTTAAAGCCGACTCCCGTAAGGCTTTATTCTTTTTAGTTTCAGCAGGAGACCATTTGATTACTCTCGATTCAATGTAGTCTGGTAAATGGTCGGGAATTTCCCCACTTACCCAATTATCATAAACACCTTTGGGTGCTACAATAAGTGCACTGTCAATTCTACCTTGATTATAAAGGATGGCGATATTGTCAATAAGTATTTTACTCTTACCACAACCCATTTCTAAGAACAAGGCGAATTCAGGAGTGAACCAAGACTCTTGTAAAACTTCATCTTGATGCTTATAAGGCTTTGTTTTATATTTATAAACTGGCATTGTCTTCTTTCTTAATTCTTATGTATCTATAGTTGAGTCAACCATAAAACTTTATATAAAAGCATATACAAACAGTGTGTGAAAGTAAAGGGTTATTTACACTTCTCGTCATTTTATTATATGCCTTTGGCTAATAGGCTTCTAATAACCTCAGCCAATATTTAATTTTCTTTTAAAAAACAAAAGTTTAAACAATCCACTATTAGCATATTAGCTGATTCACGATTTTCTATTAATTTTTTGACTATACTTTTTCGCACAGCTAATATACAATATTTTCGGAGAACGCTGAATAAACACCTTTATTCATGATAAACCCCTGATCATAAGGCGTTCTCCGCCTTAGAACTTTACTTTTGTGTTCGAGTGGTATATGCTTAATGGGTTAGAAATAAAGAATTTAGACAGGAGAGCCAAACATAATGACCGTCTATGTTGTTCAGGAACCAGCTGCTGGAAAAAACATCCTTTCAGCTACAGATTATGGTGAAATAGAGATCATGCTCCCTGCAAAAGAAAATATGATGTTTAGCCCTGCTCCCACAGTAGCCAAAATAAAATCACTCTTAAAAAACTTTAACGATGAGGATTATTTACTTTGTATAGGTGATCCTGCTGCTATTGGCGTGGCTATTCACTATGCTCTTCTAGCCAACCAACATAAAGTAAAACTCTTAAAGTGGGATAGAAGAGAATATAAATATTATCCAGTCGAGGTAAAGACATGAAAGAAGAATACATTAAAATATTGGCAGAAAATTCTGTAGTGGACGGGAAACAAAAACTATCAGAAAACGATATTGAGTCTTTAGTTAAAAAATCTCCTAAAGAAAGTGTACTAGAAGAAATCATTAAGGACCAAGAAGTGAATGTTACTGATGATGGACTACAAACCATTTCAGTATTAGCTGAGGCTCAGCTAGAACTCGAAGAGGGAATAGAAGAAAAACAAAACGAGCTTAAAGTGTTAAAAGAAAAACACCGTAGAATTTCTGAAGAACAACTTCCTGAAGCATTGATGGAAGTTGGTGTGTCTGAATTTAAATTAAAAGACGGAACTAAAATAAGCACAGCTGTTTATTATAGTGCTCGCATTACTTTAGACACTAAAGAAGAGGCTTTTAATTGGCTCCGTAATAATAATTTTGCGGATTTGATTAAAAATACAGTTTCAGTGCGTTTCGAAAGAGACGAAGATGAAATTGCACAGATACTCCTAGATGAATTAAATAGTCAAGGGTTAAATACTACTCAGAAAGAGTGGGTTGAACCTATGACGCTTAAAGCATTTGTAAGGGAGCAGGTGGAGAAAGGCGTTGACCTGCCTCACGACGCCTTTAATATATACATAGGTCAAAGAACCAAAATTAAGAGGTAATTATGGAAACAATACTTAACGAACCACAGAAACCTGAAACCAAAACTCAAGTTGCAACAATTTCAAGCAAGGATCTTATTAAAGATGCTGGTGCTGGGTTAGAAAACCTTGCGCCAGAAGACTTAATTGTCCCACAGTTAAAAATTGCTCAACCACAAAGTCCAATGGTTAACCCGCACGATGCATCCTATATACAAGGTGTTAAAGTTGGCGACATTGTAAACAATGTTACCAGTGAATACTACTCTGGATCAGAAGGATTAACAGTTGTCCCTGTGTTTTATCGACGAATCTTTTTAGAATTTATCGATAGAGACAGAGGTGGTGGTTTAGTCGCTATTCATGACAACCCTAGTATTCTTTCTCAAACAACTAGAGGGGAGAAAGGGCAAGATGTTTTGGAAGGTGGTAATTATGTTCAAACTACTGCCAACCATTATGTTCTTATAGTCAAAGGTGAAAAGACTGAACCCGTTATGGTTGCTATGTTCTCAACTCAACTGAAAAAGTCTCGTAGATGGAACTCTATAATGGCTGGCTTAAGACTTACTGACGAAAGTGGTAAGACTTTTAATCCTGCTTCTTATAGCCACCTCTATAGACTCTCTACCGTCCCTGAAAGTAACAGCAAAGGGGATTGGTACGGTTGGAAAATTGACTTACTTGGTCAAATTGAAGACCTTAAAGTCTACAATGAGGCAAAATCCTTTGGTAACAGTGTTTCTAAGGAAATGCAAGCTGTTGAAAAAGAAGCAAAAGAAGCAATAGAAGCATTTTAGCCTTTTGGGTGAGGATAGTTTTTGATCGAATCCTTTTCTATCCTCACCCTCTTAGAAAATGGAAGAAACAGCATTAAAATTTTATCGGCTTTTCAATGGATCTAATAGAGCACATGGAATATTTGAAATAGATAAATTTTCAACAGATGTTAAACAAAAAGGAAAGGCTAAAACAGTTAGGAGTGGGGGAGCAGAACATAAGCATTGGCTCGCACACTTAAATGGGGAATATGGCTTAGGAGTAATCCCCATATTCAAGAAAAATCAAGTGAATTGGGGGTGTATAGACATAGACACATACCCTTTAGATATTCCACACCTTATCAAGTTAATAGAAAATCAAGACTTTCCTCTCGTTGTCTGCCGTAGTAAGAGTGGTGGTGCACATGTCTTTTTATTCACAAAGGAACTCGTCCCTGCAGGTGATGTTCAGGACAAATTAAGAGAATTGTCTGCTGCATTAGGTTATGGTGGTGTTGAAATATATCCTAAGCAAAGAGAAATTCTAATAAACCGTAATGATGTAGGGTCTTGGTTAAATATGCCTTATTTTGGTGGGGACAACTCAACAAGATATGGGTTTGACCATGAAGGACAATCCTTAACCATGGAAAGTTTTTTAACCTTTGCTGAGTCTCGTAAAATTAGCCAAAAAGAACTTATATCTATCAAAGTTCCAGAAATTGATGATATTGAAGATGGTCCACCTTGTCTTAAAGTCTTATTAAAACAAGGGTTCCCTGAAGGAACTCGAAATAATGGTTTATTTAATGTGGGTGTTTATTTAAAGAAGGCAACACCAGATGAATGGGATAAGAAAATAGAAGAATACAACCGTAAATACTTGACTCCCCCTCTACCTGCCCAAGAAGTATTAACGCTGATTAAAACCCTACAAAAGAAAGACTACAACTATAGATGTGCGGACGAACCAATAAGATCATACTGTAATCGAAATAAATGTTTAGGATGTAAACATGGAGTAGGTGGTAATCAAGGATCTCCTACTTTTTCTAGCCTCGCTAAATTAGACACTGACCCTCCCCTGTGGTTTTTATCTATTAGCGATAGAAGGATAGAACTTACTACAGAACAATTACAAAATCAATTAAGATTTCAACGTGTCTGTATGGAACAATTAAATATGATGCCACCTAGAATGAATGAAAGAGGGTGGCAAAATTTGATTCAACATTTAATGGACAATGGAATGGAGATTATAGAAGTGGGATCAGATGCGTCAATAGAAGGACAATTTATGGAACTTCTTGAATCTTTTTGCACAGATTTAGCCCAAGCCTCAGTGAAGGAGGAAATTTTACTTGGAAAACCATGGACCGAGGAGGGTGTCTCTTACTTTAGACTCAAAGATCTTAAAGACTACCTTAATAAGCATAGATTTACGGAAATGGACACTAATAAAATTGCTGCTAGACTAAGAGATATTGGTGCAGACCATCACTTTTGGAATATTAGAAAAAGAGGAATGAATGTATGGGCAATTCCTGCATTTGAATACGATGAAACAGGATTAGAGATTCCAGATATGGAACAAAAGGACTTCTAATGTGGAACATAGTAGTTGGTCCTCCTGGGACTGGAAAAACAACATTTTTATTAAGCCAAACTGAAAAATATTTGGAAGCAGGGATTAATCCCTCAAGGATTGCCTATTTGGCTTTTACTAAAAAAGCTGCACTAGAGGCATTGAATCGGGCTGTTTTAAAATTTAATCTTGAGCCTGATGAATTGCCTTACTTTAGAACAATTCATTCTTTGTGCTATAAATGTTTAGGACTTAAAAGGTCGGACGTGATTGGTAAAGATAATTTTAAAGAGCTTGGTGAATTGCTAGGGGAAAAGATAACGGGTTCTTGGAACACATCGCAGGGAAGTCCACAGGTTACGACTAAAGCAGATAAAATGTTATTTTTAGAAAACATAGTAAGGAACAAGAGGAATTCATTTAAAGAAGAATGGGAAAACTCACTCGTTGATTATACGTGGATCCATTTTGATTGGTTTTGTCGTTCTTATAGAAAATACAAAGACACTAGATTTTTGATAGACTACACAGATATGTTAGAACAATTTCTAGATTCAAGAAATGTGCCAAAATTAAAGGCTCTTTTTATAGACGAAGCCCAAGATTTATCTGCGTTACAATGGGAATGTATTAATAAATTAGCTCATAATTCAGAAGATGTGTTTATAGCAGGCGACGACGACCAAGCCATATATAAATGGGCTGGTGCTGATGTTCAGCACTTTATTGATTTGAAAGGGAATGAAATACAATTAACCCAATCTTACCGTGTTCCTAAAAAAATACATTTATTGGCTAATCAAATTATACAGCGCACTAAAAATAGAAGGAATAAAGTTTGGCATCCTCAAAAAAGAGAGGGAACAGTTAGATTTGAAACTTCTTACGAACATATTGATTTGACGCAAGGAAATTGGCTTATTCTTGGTCGAAATAATTATTTATTAAATTCTGTTGAAGAATATTTAAAAATTGTTGGGGTTTTATATGAAAGGAGCAATAAAGTTTCAATTAGACAAAGTCTTTTAGAGGCTATTCAAGCATGGGAAACAATGAGAAAGGGTGGTGCTGTTTCTTTAGACAAGGTTAAAACTATTTACTCTTTTCTTTCTTCTAAAATTGGCATTGAGCGAGGAAAGAAAAATTTAAAAGGTGCCTTAGAGGAAAATCTATACACCATAGCTGTTTTAAAGAAAAACCATGGTCTTCTTGTTGATTCTATATGGCACGAGGCTTTTGATAGAGTGGGTGCACAAGAAAAGGAATATCTAATTTCATGTCTTCGAAAAGAAGAGAAAGTAACTTCCCCTAGAATAAAATTAAGCACAATTCATGCTGCAAAAGGGGGAGAGGCTGATAATGTTTTATTAATGACAGATATTGCTAGAAGCACATGGAATGAATTAAGCACCAACCCAGACAATGAGAACAGGACATTTTATGTGGCAACAACTAGGGCGAGAAAAAACTTATGTATTATTCAGCCAACAACAAATAAATTTTTTCGGGTAATTTTTTGAAATAAGACCTTTACTTAGTAAAGGGCATAAGATAGAATAAAACTATATGAATAACTTTTTTAACTATATAAATGAAAGGCATTTTATTTACCTTAATAAAACTGCAAATGTGGCTTTCCCATGGACTAAAGATAAAATATTACAAGAATACAGTTTTTGTAATGTCTTTAGGGAATTAGATAAAGTTACAATTTGGATTAGAAAAAATTGGCGTGAGCCTTTTGCAGATCACCCTAATCTACCTTTTGCTATGGCTATGGCTAGGCAAATCAATTGGCCAGATACTTTAGAAGAAGTAGGTTTTCCCACTACTTGGGACCCTGAACGAATCAAAAACATCATGTTTGACAGACAAAAGAGAAAACAAAAAGTTTACACAGGGGCATATATGTTAACAGGAACACTAGGTGGACCAAAAGTGGTGCAAACTATTGATAAAATATTGACTCCACTCTATAATAACCAACCACCTCTTTATCCAAATTCTTTAGAAAAAACTTGGAGAGAATACCTCACATATAAGGGTTTTGCAAAATTTATTTCTTATGAAGTAGTAACAGACCTCAGACATACTAAGCATTTACAAAACGCAGAGGACATCATGACTTGGGCTAATGCTGGACCAGGAGCAAAACGAGGGTTGAATAGAATTTTCAATAGAGAATTGAACCAACCATTACCCGTTAAGCAATCAAATGAAGAAATGATGGATTTATTAGACTATTCTGTCGAAATGTTAGAACCTTATGTGCCAGCTTTAGAAATGAGAGACATTGAGCATTGCCTCTGTGAATTTGATAAATATGAACGAACTAGATTAGGGGAAGGAAGACCACGTGCAAAATACAAGAGAAACTGAAGCAGAAGTAGTTTGGGACGAGAACTCTGAATTGTTTTATAGACCAGATCTTGGGGAGCTTTTTGTTATAAATGAACAAAAACAATATAAAGGGTTAGATTTTGAAGGAAAGACAGTCATGGATGTAGGTGCACATATTGGTTGCTTCACTGACTTAGCTTTAAAAAATGGTGCTGAACATGTTTGGGCATATGAGCCAATGGAAGAAAGCTATGCTCTCTTAGTAATGAATACTTTTGGTGAATTAGCTCTTCGTATTAAAACTGATTTCTTCTCGGACAAAGAATTAAGGGAATTATCCTTAAATGACAATGCCACTACTTATAATTGTGCCCTAATTGGAACCAACGAACCATTTGTTGATTTCTACCTTTCTAAAAAATATCCAAGTTGTCATACTCACATTCCTGTTAAGGGAAGAGAACAAATAAGAGTGCGTGCTAGAAATTTTTGGGAACGGCTTTATTTTCATAAACCACAGATATTGAAAATAGATGTAGAAGGAGGAGAATATGACTTTATCTTTCTAGAAACCATCCCTGATTATGTAGAACAGATCGCTATTGAGCTACACCTTGGTAAAAAAGGGTACAAAGAACTTGGAATAAAAGCTGCAAAACTATTTGGAGATTGGCACTATCATTCTTTGTTTAGATTCAGTTGGCACATTACTACATTAGTCCTTCATAGAAATAAAGAAGGACGTGGACTTGTTAAAGAAAGAATAGAGGAACTCGATTTATGAAAATATTAATAACCATTTACGACATTAATAATCCTGGAGGGATTGTCAACCATATAGAAAATTTAATTGCTGGGTTTTTAGAGCTCGGTCATGAAGTTAATTTTGTTCAATTACTTTGGAAGGATCGAGCCATTAAAAGAACTACAAAATTTCCAGAAAGATTTACCTATAATCAACTTGGAATGTTGTATCATCAAAAAGCAGGATGGATATTCCCTGCTGAAAATAGAATTGCATATAAGGGAAAATATAATCTACAGCGTTGGAAAGATTTTGCTGAACAATATGATTTAATTATCTGGGAAGTTCCTGTCCCAACAAAGCAACAACAAAATCGAGGAAACCTTGATTGGTTAGAAGTCTATAACCTATCGCCAAGTGTTAAGCAGATTGGTATAGTTCATGATGGAAACCTAAGGAGGAGTTATCCTTGGATCAGTTATGTTAAGGAACACTTTAATGGGTTGGCTTGTGTCCATCCTTGTGCTTATCATGGTGCTGATGTGGTAGAAATTCCAAGAGCATTAATACTAAACCCACAAGACCTTAGTGAAGTTTCCCCACTTTCGGGTTGGCAACATCGCTCTAGAGGATTTCTTTCCCTACAAACTTTTAAAGGTTGGAAACATGTGGACGACTTGATTCGAGCCATAGCACATATGGACGAAGATATTGAGAAATATGTTGCTGGCGGTGGTATTGAGTACAGGTACATGACCTCTAAAGAAAAATGTAAAGAAAAGTATTTTGTTTCAAGAAAATTGGATCCAGATATTTCGGAAAACCTTATTGGGCAAAAGATTTGGGATGTTGCCTTATACAAGGGTATGGATTGGTTAGGTTACATCCACCCAGAAGAAGTCGACCGAAGAATGAAACAATTACGTTGTGTTATTGATCCCTCATGGTCTAAAAATTATGCTAAGATAGGGGATCACTTCAATAGGGTTATTGTTGACGGGATAATGAGGGGACTTGTTCCCATCGCTCGAAATCTAGGCGTTTCAACAAATCTAGAGGGTGAAGGAGAAATATTCAAACCAAACAAACACTATGTTATGGTTCCATTTGATGCAACACCCAAGGAATTTGGAAGTATTGTAGAAGACACCATTAACTTATCTTCATATCAAGCACAAGAGTATCACTATAATAATTTGGAACTCCTTCCACTATTTCAAAGAACAAAAATAGCACAAGAATATATAGACTTAGGGAATAGTCTTCCAACTGGTTTTTATAATAAACTAGAGACAGGTGTTTCATCTACTCCGATTGAAATGAAAGCAACAAAAATTGTTAAAGAATTTTTTGGCGAGGGAAAAGAACATGGAAGTTATTAAAGTCCGTAATGTAAATCATGCGTTACCTTTAGGGCTAACGCTTTTATACGATAACGGGGTTGCTCGTAAGAGCCGAGCAGGAAATGTAATCGAGTACCCTGAACCTGTCACTACGGTATACAGTAGACCACGGGAACGTGTCTTATTCGGTTATGAAAGAAACGCTAACCCTTTCTTTCATTTTATGGAAGGGTTGTGGATGTTAGACGGTAGAAATGATGTGACAAGTATTGCTAATTATGTAAAGAGGATGGAAACATATAGTGATGATGGTAAAACACTTCAAGGCGCTTATGGGCATAGATGGAGAAACCATTTTGGTATTGATCAATTACTAAGTGTCATTCATAAACTTCAAGTATCTCCTGAAGATAGGAGAGTAGTCTTAACAATGTGGGATCCAACTATAGACTTAGGGATGGGACAAAGATATTCAAAAGACATCCCGTGTAATACTCATGTTTACTTTAAAATAAGGGACAATCACCTCTTAATGACTGTTTGTTGTCGCAGTAATGATATTATTTGGGGAGCCTACGGAGCAAACGTAGTCCATATGTCTATGCTACAAGAGTTTGTAGCTAATGCTTTGGACGTTGAAGTAGGTAACTATACTCAAATTAGTGACAGTTACCACGCCTACGAGGATGTTTATACAGAGCTTTTAGAAAAAATGCCACCTGTCGATGTGTATAGTTTTCATATTGTTTATAAAAACCCTTATAAGAGTGAAGAAATTAATGCAAGCAGAAAAATGGTTAGTATTCCCCATGATGAATGGTTAACGCAATTAAACATGTTTCTACAAACAGCCTTCAATGATCCAGATAATATTCATAAATGGTATAAACCATACCGTGGAGCAGTTTATTTAGATTCTTTCTTAATGTACGTGGCTACACCTATAGCAGAAAGCTGGGCATTGTATAAAAAATATCAAGCAACAAAATCATCAGAATATTTAGAGATGGCTATTGAGAAAATAGGTACTTGTGTTGGAGACGATTGGAGAATAGCCTGTCGTGAATGGTTAGAAAGGAAACAGACATGATAAATCGTTGGTCATACAGTAGGTTAGGAACATACGAAAGTTGTCCTAAGAAAGCCTATTATCGATACATTGAAAAAATACCCGAAGAACAACATCCTGCAGCAGAACGTGGAATTAAAATTCACAATTTAGCCGAACAATATATTAAAGGTGAACTGGAAGAAATGCCTAAAGAACTTTATTTATTCTATGAAGGATTTGAACAACTAAGAGAAGACTATAAAAAGGGAGATGTTTGTGTCGAAGAAAAATGGGCATTTAACCTAAGTTGGGAAAAAACAAATTGGGATGGCGAAGATACTTGGGGGAGGTATATTATTGATGCCTTTATTAAACAAGGGGATTATGCAAAAATTATAGATTTCAAAACAGGAAGATTCAAGGGTCATGACTATAACTACAAAAATCAATGCAAGCTATATGTGTGTTGTGTTCTTAATAGATTCCCTAACATAGAAAAGATAGACGCTGAATTATGGTATTTAGATCACCATAAGATCAGTCGTTTTCATTTCGAAAAAAGTGAATTACAAGAAATGCAAGAACTTTTTCATAAAAGAGCGTTAAAAATGACGACAGACGTACAATTTAATACATCACCTTCTGAAATTTCTTGTCGTTTCTGCTCCTTTAAAGATATATGTAAGGATAATTTTTATGCGAGACCTTGAAACACTATCTAAAGTAATGAATAGTGGAGACATTAAACGATATCATACACTACCAACCATTGGAGAACAGACTAATGCTACTCACTCGTGGGGAGTAGCGGTTATAGCTACCTACCTACACCCAATCTTAAATGCACGGGTACTACTTAAAGCATTAATGCATGATGTGGGGGAAATAGAGACGGGGGATATTCCTGCCCCAGTTAAATGGGAAAACCCTGAACTTAAGAAACAACTCAATGTGCTTGAAGCTCGAGTTGCAAAAAATTTAGAAATTGAATACGACCTTACTGACTATGAAAAGAGAATATTTAAACAAGCTGATATGTTCGAGCTATTATTCTTTTGTGTAAAGCAAAGGAAACTGGGGAATCGTCATATTAATCATGTGTTTAGCAACGGTGTTGAAAAACTTGGTCAGGGAAATTTGAATGAACGTGGCAGAGAACTACTAGGATATTTACTCACAACGTATGGAGGAGTGTAATAAAATGAAAACAGCTACTGAAGACTATGAATATTTTGATCGAACTAACTTCGAAGATATTGTCGAGGATGATGTCACTGAGTTAGAAGAGGCGCATAAATCTTATGGAGATTCGTGGCGTAAACGAGGAGGAGTTGGTGCTTATATGATGCTGGCTAGGAAATGGGATCGTTTAGAAAATAAGGTCAAAGAACATGATTGGGATATATTTGAAGCCATTAAAGAAGATCCTAGAGATGAAGGAATTTTAGACGACATTAGAGACTTAAGAAGATATCTACTTTTAGTAGATGAATTTATTAATAATAAGGAGAATCAAAATGATTGAACGTATTAAAACTTGGTTAAGGTTGCTTATTCTTAGAGCAAAAGGGCTTTATTTACCTAAATGGAAACCTTCTGAAAAACAAGTCACACCTAATGAAGTAAAAGATGGCATAGATCTAAGAAAATGGAAATGATCCAAGTGCCTATGTTTCAGAGTAATTCTGACTGGTGCCCTCCTTCTTTTCTTCCAGACCTGACACAAGAAAAAGAAATAGCGGTTGACCTTGAAACCCGAGACCCTAACCTTATTAGACAAGGACCAGGATGGGCAACGGACGATGGCGAAGTTATAGGGATCTCCATAGCTACTGCTGGGTGGTCTGGGTATTTACCTGTAGGGCATCAAGGTGGTGGAAACCTCGATAAATTGTTTATTTTTAATTGGCTTAAAAAACAATTAAGCACGGAAAATGACAAAATATTCCATAATGCTCTTTATGATGTTGGTTGGCTAAAACGATCTGGAATTGAAATAAAAGGAAAGATCCAAGACACAATGATTGCTGCTCCATTAATTAATGAAAATCGTAATCGCTATTCTTTAGATTCACTAGGCTCAGAATATTGTAATCAAAGGAAAGACGAAACACTTCTAAGGCGAGCAGCACAAGAATGGGGGATTAATCCCAAGTCTGAGATGTGGAAGTTGCCTTCAAAATACGTTGGAGCCTATGCCGAACAGGACGCAGTTTTAACCCTTAAACTATGGGGAGAAATGAAAAAAGAATTAGAAAAACAAAATCTTAATCAAATCTATAGTTTAGAAAGTGGATTACTCCCTTTGCTAATTGAAATGAGATGGAAAGGGATACTGATTAATCAATCTAAAGCTGAAGAAACAGCAGAGATATTAAAAAAGAAAGAGGGAGAAATATTAAAATACATAGATAAAGAATTTGGAGGGAAAATAGAAGTATGGGCATCTGCCTCTATTGCAAAAGTTTTTGATAGAAATTCATTAACTTATCCCAGAACTCCTCGAACAAATGCACCTAGTTTTACAGCCCAATGGTTAGAAAACCACTCACACCCATTACCACAGGCAATTGTGAAAGTAAGGAAAATTAATAAAGCAAGGACAACATTTATCGAAAATATGATTTTTGAACACCTTCATGATGGTAAAATACATGCTCAAATTAACCCATTACGATCCGATAATGGGGGAACTGTCAGTGGTAGGTTCAGTTACAGTAATCCAAATTTACAACAAGTTCCTACTCGAGACCCAGAATTGGGGGCACTAATAAGAAATTTATTTATTCCAGAAAATCATGAATTTTGGGGTGTTTTCGACTACAATCAACAAGAACCCAGACTTACTGTCCATTATTCTTCTCTAACAAGACAAGTTGGAGCAGAAAAAGCAATAGAGGCATATAAAAATGAAAATGCTGATTTTCATCAAATAGTAGCAGACATGGCAGGGATTGATAGGAAAAAAGCTAAGATGATTAATTTAGCATTGTCTTATGGAATGGGTAAACAAAAATTAACACAGGCACTGGGTCTTTCGGAAATAGAGGCTGAAGAGCTTTTTTCAACATACCATTCAAAAGTTCCCTTTATACGGGGTCTTTCCAACGCTTGCAGTCGTCGGGCATCAAACAAGGGGTATATTACTACCTTATTAGGAAGAAAGTGTCGATTTAACCTATATGAGCCACGGGACATTAAAGATGTGCCTTTGCCATATGAACAGGCAATAGAAAAATGGGGAAAAGAAAAACTATCAAGAGCATACACATACAAAGCATTAAACAGACTAATACAGGGATCAGCAGCAGATATGACTAAGAGAGCGATGCTTGATCTTTGGAAAGAAGGATTTACACCATATGTCCAAATTCATGACGAATTAGATTTAGGTGTATCGACCAAGAAAGAAATAGAGCAAATCAAAGAAATCATGGAAAATTGCGTAAAGCTGAAAGTACCAAATATTGTAGATGCAGAAATCGGAAAAACTTGGGGGGATGCAACTCAATCTTACATGGAGGTATTTAATGAAAGGTATTAATGAAGATAGGGCATATTTCTATAAAAATAGAAATCTTAATATTTATCAAGAATATGTTGAGACTAATCAAACAATGGAGCAATTGGCTGATAAGTACAACATCACTAAGCAAAGAATTTGGCAAATCATTCGTCGCTGTACTATGGGTGCGGGGGACTATTATAGGGGATTTGAAAATTATAAGGACAAGGAAGTATCTTTAAAGGAATTGGGAGTAAATTCTGAAAGAAGACACCAACTTTTAAGGAAATGGATGTCCGAAAAATATGAAATTAAAGTAATTTCATTAAGAGATGAAGGAGATTAATCTCTGGCACAATCTAAAGCGAAATCTAAAGGAGCCAATTTGGCAAAGAATTGAAACAGGAGGAACTGGAAGAGGGATTCCCGATGTCTTTGGTGCTTGGAAAGGTACATGTTGTTGGGTAGAATTAAAAATTGCTCGAGGGAACAAGGTCTATATGTCCCCAGAACAAGTGGCTTGGCTAATAAAATTTGGTCAAACAGGGCTTCCAACCTTTATTTTAGTGGGGACGAATAAAAGAAAAATGTACCTTTTTTCTGGGATGGAGGCTCGAGAGGTTTTGGACTATGGCTTAAAACATGAACCAATCCTCATGCTTGAAGCACCTTATGCTTGGGAAGAAATACAAGGAGTGTTGTTTAATGAAAATAGGAGCAGTGGCAGGTAGTTTTGACATTATTCATGTGGGTTATATTCACATGTTTAATGAATGTAAACAACATTGTGACAAACTTATAGTTCTTTTACATAGTGATCCTTCTGTAGAAAGAAAAGAAAAACTAAAACCAATTCACACAGTATCCGAAAGAAAATTCATTCTTTCAGCTTTAAAGCAAGTTGATAAAACGATACCCTATGAGTTAGAGTCAGATTTACTCGCATTATTAAAAACAATTGAAATAGATGTTCGATTTTTGGGTGACGACTACAAAGATAAAGAAGACTTCACAGGCAGTGAACTCAAAGTACCCATACATTATATAGAGCGGTCTCATGGATGGAGCACTACTAAATACAAACGAATGATCTCTAACTCATTGTAATATAACACCTTTACTTTTAAAAAAATGGAGATATACTGAATCTTGTGGAAATTATGAAGATATATCAGATGTTTGAAGAGGACACAGGTAATCTTTTAGCAATAGCAATATATGCCATGGAAAAAATCCCCGTTGAAATCCAAGAAGACCTAGGAATAACTTCAAGTTATCTGATGAAATTAAGACTCCTCGCCACCCAACTTTCAAACGATCAAACTCAGCAAGAGAATGCAGAAGAAAATGAAAGACACTAAAGCAGTACGGCACTTCATGGTCACGAAAATGGTTCCCGATAACCTTGCCTTTGAGTTAAGACCAACCAACAGTAGAGTATTTAAAACAATGATTCAAGCTGAATCCAAGAAGATTGCTATCGCAAAGGCAATGCTCTATGACTTTGGGGATGGGGCAATAGACTCTATGAATTGTAGATATAACGCAGAAGAATGGGACATGACGGGTGAAGTGACACGTGCATATGTGGATCAATAATGGCTAAAAGAACACCAAAGAAAATGTGGTACAACAAGTATGGTGCTAGAATAATGAACCCCAAAGGATATGCAGTGGCACAGAAAAAATTAAAAGATTTAGACATGGATGATCTGAAGTTGTGGAAAAAGGATGAAACAAAATAATTATGGCAATGGATGAACTGACATTTAAGATTCCCCATAAGCCTAAAGATGGGAAATATGGAAGAGTACATAATACCCATGAAGAGGAAATCAGACTAATGAACAATCAACTCCATCGGGCGTGGGGATTAATTGAAGAATTAAAAAAGGAAATTGAAGAATTGAAAAATGGCTAATGATTTTAATTTAAGTGGAACAAAGTGTATTGCTTGTCCCTACGAGGCTCAGTTAGTAGAACTCTCCCTTAGGCACCAGCGTGTTTTAAAAGAAACAAGAAGAATTATTGATGAATATTGGGACTTTTTCCCCGAAGACATCCGTGAAAAACTACATAAACAACTTTTGGAAATAGACTTATGAAAATAAAAGAACACCTGCTTGACGTAACTTACGCTATTCAAGATGTATGGGAAGAGGCAGAAAATATGACTAGTGCAGATAAAAACATAAAAAGAGAAATGGAAAAAAATGTCAAGTTTCTATTATTTCAACAGGGCAAAGCTAGTTTTGCATTTAAAAAATTATTTGAACAAGTTTATAAAGAAGAGGGGATTACTCTCTAATGTACCTTTATTTCAAATGGTGGCAGATACTTTTGTTCGTACTGTTCGGACTGTGTTTTTTGCCAATTTATTTATATGATTATTTTAAGGGGAAGAAGTGATGTATCATCACCAAAACCCTAACCTACACGCTACATGGCGAGAGATATTTTTGTTAGCACTACTTGTGTTGTTGGCTCTGCCAATAGCTTTTGTTTTAAGGATATATGATTATTTTAAGGGGAAGAAGTAGTGGATCTGCTTTTAGAATCATTAAGAATCCTGGCAATCATAGTCTGCTTTGGCGCACCGGCTTATGTGATGTTTAAATATCCAGACGATCCAGAATGGTAAGGAGAAACCAAACGACTATTCCTTGTACCTGTGGGCTTTTCAAACATTGTGTGCAAAGAAATAGTGCAGACGAAAAATGTAATCATTACTCTGGCAACCATAAGAGAAAAGGAGAAACAAATGACTAATAAAAAATGGGCGGTACTCTTGGTTTTAATATCAATACCAATTTCATATTATGGGTTTTCAAACTTTGAAAAAGATGTAATCGAACCGTTTGAAGCAATCTTGATAAGCCTTGCTTGCACAGGCGGTGTTAGTTGCCTGATTGGTGGAATCTATATGTTTTTTACAAAAGAAAAAGGTCGGGGGGAAGATTTACTTGCGTCTCAAACAAAAGTTGGCGACTCCCCGATCCTGAACAAAGCTAAAATTAAGCGACAAAATCAGACGGCTCTTAAAGAATTTGCTGACAAGATTCGTAAGGAAACAAAAGAAGAAATTATTAACAAAAAGGTGAATGAAATGGCAAAAGCAAAAGACGCCAATATTGACGACGCACTTGAGGAATTTAGAGTGTTGGGAGAGTTGATCGTGCAAAAAGAAGAAGGGATTAAAAAAGATACCCTTGATGTGAAAACCGCAATAGAAAGAAGAGCAGTCTTAAAAGACAACCTAGCAAAAGACAAAACTGTACAAGAGTTGCTTGCCATGATAGAGAAATAGCATGAATGGTGAATTTGAAAATATTGCTGAAAAGCTCAAGGAAATGATGTGCCCAGAATGTGAGTCAGCAGAAGTAGGGTTCTTCTTTCCTGCTGAACTCTTTAACTGTAACGACTGTAAGCATGAATGGAGAGAAACAAGTGTACCTCTACTTTAAATGGTGGCAGATACTTTTGTTCATACTGTTTGGACTGTGTTTTTTGCCAATTTATTTGTACGATTATTTTAAGGGGAAGAAGTGATGAGTGATCAGTTCATTGAAAGAGTTTCATCAGATTATC
>VTLG01006271.1_pt1 | contig 18252 bp, 24 predicted proteins | sample 4694571 | NCBI WGS metagenome assembly VTLG01 (sample SAMN12604809, study PRJNA352737) | marine metagenome | biome: ENVO:00000447; feature: ENVO:00000209|ENVO:00000569|ENVO:01000036; material: ENVO:00002151; isolation source: viral sequences binned using virsorter ... | reverse complement strand
TACCATTCTTTACTCATTAATTTTCCTTTCAACACGTGGGAAGGCTGACTTCCGCGAGTGCGTAGAGCATTACTACATGCTCTAAGTTTCCCCCACCCACGCTGATTTCAACATCGGGATCTCCCGACAAAGGCGCTCTTAACACACAAACAACTCGTGTCATTGAAAAAATCGGTTCCTTTTTTCAAGTACCCTGAATGGAAGAAATTATCAGTTCGATTTCTTCCACCCTCTGGGCAGAGTCAGACCACACTGGCTTACCACGAGAAGAACTCAAGGCACAAGACAACGCTGGCCACCAACAAAGCCTGCATCTGACTCTGTTCAGGGTTGACTCGTGTTGTTTGTGTGTTACCTTTGTTTGTCGGGAGGCCCTATGTTGACTTTTCAGCGTGAAGGGGGGGGCAAACGTCGCACTGAAGCCAGCCTGACCACCCAACAGCACTCACACCCCAACATACTAATAAGACGCATTTTGTTGTGTGGTGTTGTGTTTTTTGTTGTGCTGAAGTATGTTCTTGTTATGGCGACTGCTGATTTTGTTGATAGGAAGTTGAAATTTTGTAGGTATTGTCAGGAGTGGGTAAGTGAGTATAAGGATAATCAGACGTATTGTGATCCTTGTTGGAAGGTGTATAAGCGTCGGCAGTATCATATTGCGAAGCATAAGGCTCGTTTGATGGCTGCTCAGGGGGGTCGTTGTCAGATTTGTGATGCTGATTTTGCTTATATGCCTTCGGGGAAGATTCATGTTGATCATTTGCATGGTGATCGGTATTTGATTCGTGGTTTGTTGTGTTTGCATTGTAATTCTATTTTGGGTCATTCTTTGGATCGTCCTGCTGTTTTGCGGAAGGCTGCTGATTATTTGGAGGAATCTGAGGCTCGTCCTTTGGAAGATATCCTTGAAGAGCTTGATCGTAAGGATTCTGTGAGTAAACTGAAGGGTGTATTCTAGTTAAGGAGAGTTATGGCCGTTCACGGTGAAGATAATGCGTTAAGTACTGCGAGAGAGGTTATTTGGACTGCTACGCAGGCTGCTTCTATTGATCATCCTAATCTTGTTTGGGTTGAGAATCATGATGGTTCTATTTTGGTTACTCTTGGTGGCGCTGATGTTGCTGATGGTGTTAACGGATTGAAGTTGGCTGCTGGTGCTCAGTTTGGTCCGATTACGTTGACTCAGCCCGGTGAAGTTGTGTATGCGATTGCTGCTTCTGGTACGCCAACTGTTAGTATTTTTGTGACGGGGCTCTAATGCCTAAAGTTGGAGGTAAGAAGTATGCTTATACGAAGAAGGGGAAAGCGCGAGCTGCCAAGGCTCGCAAGCAAATGAAACGTGCAAAGAAACGATGATTTAAATTACGAAGAGATTTTGGATCTCCTCGAATTTGCGACCCCTGAAGAAACTAAATTCCTTGAGCAGTTACTTTCTGCTCGTGTAGCTTTGGAATCTCCGTTAGACTATGCCTGTTATGTTTCGCCTCAAACAATACGCTATAAGCACGTGCAGGTTGTGTCCGATTATATCCAAGCTCTCTGCGAGTTCAGGTTATATCATTCGGGACCGGGCCCTGAAGCGGATTGGTTCTACCGAACGGAAGAGGGAACGTACCCTATAGAGGGTCCTGATGAGCTTCGTGTTTTTTTGAGTGGTGATGAGGGTGCTACTGTTTTAGAGTTTTTTGGGTTGCATCCTGTTTTTGGTGAACGGGTTGTTTTTCGCCTTGGCTTGTCAGCCCCCCCTCGTCATGGAAAATCTTGGATCACTACTTTGCATACTCCGGGCTGGTATCTTTCTCGGTGGCCTGATAGGAAGCAAGCTATAGTCACGTACTCTGACGAATTTTCGTGGGAGTGGGGCGAGCAGATAAATAGGCAGTTAGATGAGAGGAATGGTTTTGTTGAGACTAAAGGGAATAGACAACTCATTCGTGAAACCAATAAGTTGGGGGAGGTACGATTTGCAGGTGTTGGCGGTAAGCTCACTGGTACTGGTTATCATTTTGGTCTTATTGATGATCCGTTTAAGAACTCTGAAGAAGCTCTTTCTCAGGTGGCTAGAGATTCTAAGGATAATTGGTATGGGTCTGTTTGGTTAACTCGTAAGGAGCCGATGGCTGTTGAGGTTGTTATGTTCACTCGTTGGCATGAGGACGATTTATCTGGTCGTAGAATTTATGAGCCGGAGTCGCGTATCCCTCGTAAAGATTGGTGCATTTTGGAAATGCCTGCTATTGCTTGGGAGTCGGAGTATTTTCCCCGTGAAGGTTACGTAGATATTATTGATCGAAAAGCTGGCGAAGCTCTTTGCCCTGCTCGTAAGACTTTGACAGAATTGGTGGCGATCCGCGAGGATGACCCCCTGTGGTTTGAGGCCATGTATCAGGGTTCTCCTTCTTTGGAAGCTGGCGGTATTTTGTCTCCCCCTTATCACCATTGGAAAGACGCTGGAACTCAGTACCGTTTGGAATTTGATACTGGTACTGCAACTATGGTTCCTAAAATAAAGTGTGAACGTTTCGGCGTTATTGATCTGGCAGCTTCATTGAAGACTTGGGCTGATTGGTCTGTCATGTCTATTTGGGACTGGCATCGTGATTCTCAGAACCTAGTTCTTGTACATATGGATCGTCAACGAATTGAGTCATCTCGCCATCTTCAGTGGGCACAGAATTTGTGTCGCCAGTGGGATGTTTCTATTCTTGGTATCGAAGAGCGTTCTTTCGGCCTGACTCTGATACAGCTCTTCCAGCAAGCCGGTGGCTTCTTTGTGAGACCTCTTTTCCCGAAGGATCGAGACAAAGTTCAACGCGCTATACCTTACGGTGCTGGTATATCAAATCAGCAGGTTTGGTTTCCTCAGGGCGCTCCTTGGCTTTTTCTTTGGGAGCAGGAACATAGAAACTTTCCTAATGCGAAGCATGACGATATGGTAGATACTGGTGCGTATGCGTGGGAAATGACTAGATCTATGCCAGCATATAGACCTAAGAGAAAGAAAGTTCCTACAGTCGAGGATTTATGTTGGAAACAGTTAGAAGAGAAAGCAAAAGAACCAAATAATTGGTCATATATGATGAGGTAATATGTTTAAATTAATTGAGGGTGGCGATTTCGGTATGGAAAGTGCTAATGTTGGGTTGTGCTATGTATCATTTTTACCAAAAGCAAACCATGATGCTGGTATTTTTAGAGGACCTGCTATCGAAGAGGAGGGTTTCTTAGACGTATCAGTTGGATGTATCGAAGATGCTGCGCAACAAATAGGGTGGAAACCACCGGAGTCTGTTGCAAAATTGGAAAAATCATACGATGATTTACTTAAAGCACATGCAAGGTTGAGCAAAGACCATGCAAAAGCAACGAAAGCACTCGGTCTGGTTGATGAAATCAAGAAGAACACATAATGGCAAAAATTAACACTGAAGTCGAGGAGCTTTATATCGAAGCCTCTCGTCATATCATGGGACCCCTTCGCAACTACTGGCTAAATCATGCTTTTGTGAGAGGGCTACAATGGCTTCGTTGGAACAGTGCTATTACTCGATTGAGTGAACAGGTTGAAGACAGGGACAGAATACAAGCTGTCTTCAATAAGATGCGAGCAAACCAAAGAACAATTATTGCAAATCTTACTCAGAGAGAAATTGCTTATGAAGTTACTCCTACAGGACCAGATGACGAATCTATACGGGCAGCTCGTTTAGGTGAGGCTGTTCTCCGCGATTTACACCGTTCGCAACGTTGGGAAGTTATCCGAGAAGAGCATATGTCTGCTACTTGTAAGGGCGGAACTGCTGCACTCATGCTTGAGATAGATCCAGAAACTGGACTGCCTAATGTTAAGCCACTTTCTTTAGCTGAATTTATGGTAGAGCCCGGATCTAGAAATGCTGAAAATGCACGCTGGTGTATCAAGGTGGAAGCTCTCCCTCCGAAAACTGTGAAGGCCCTATTCGAAATGAGGAAAGAGCCTCCGGCTGATGCTCATTCTGGGCTTGCCCCCTTTCAACATAAGATGCTTCATCAATCTTGGGGTAGTGGTGAGTCTATACTTCCTGAATTGACAAAAGTACTGACTTATTACGAACGTCCAATGGGAACTAACAAGGGTGGTTGGCAAGTTGTAATAGATGGAAAAGTTGTTGAAAAGGGAAAATGGCCATATCCATTTGAAGATAGATTGCCTATAGCTGTTGCACGTGAAACTGTTGAGGAGAATCAATGGTGGGGGACTACATATATGGATGATGTTCGTAAAATCCAAGTCATTCTTAATGGCATTTGGTCTGGCATTGCTGAACATGCAAAGGAGCTTGGTACTATAAGGGCTTTGTTTCCTGCTTCTGCAGAACCTTTTGTTGAAGAAATGGTAGATAAGCCCGGATTTCAGCCATGGCCTGATGGCGTTCCCATGCCTGAGTATCTTGAACAGCCAAGAATGGAGACATGGTACGAATCTATTTTGGATCGTGCTTCAATGATGATTGATGACATCATGGGAGTTCATGATGTCTCAAGGGGTTTAGCTCCAGCAAATATAGAATCTGGCGCGGGACTGTCAATACTTGCTGAAAAAGATGCTTCACCTACTGGAAGACTGCTTAAAGAAACTGCTCGTTGTTGGCAAGAGATTGGTCAGATGGCTTTGCAGGTGTACCAAGTTACTCAGAAGAAAGAAAAGGTTATTGTTGTCGATGCAGGTTTCGGGCCTGAGAGGTTTCCCCATAGAGGCTCTGATCTGTCTGCTGAATTTGAAGTAGTGGTTCCTCAGGAGGAGTTAGAACCTAGATCACGAATTGGTATGATTCAGCAAGCAGATAAGATGCTTCAAATGGGGTTGATACAATCACCTGCTCAATATATCCGAATTGCAGAATTGCCCGGATCTGAAGAATTAATTGCTGGGATATCACCTCAAATAGCTAAAGCCAAAAGAGAAAATTCTGAATTAGCACGTGGTGAGATAAGTAACCCTGAATGGCATAAAGATGATGATCACAATATACACATTGAAGAACATCGTGCCTTCATGTCCACAAAACGCTGGGAGATGCTGCCACCCCCGATACAGAAATTGTTCACTGACCATGTGCAGATGCACAAGAATTTCCAAGCTGAAGGTCAAGCTAGGGATATTCAAATGGCTGGTGCTCAAGCAACGGCTGAACAATCAGTTGCTCCTGTCCCCGAAATGGGACAGGAAGGATTGGTTGCTCCACCGGATCAACAATTACCTCTCCCTCCTCCACCACAAGGAGGGCAAGGTGGTCCTATAATGCAAGGAATGGAAGGAGCCCCAGAACAAGGTTCTTTTGAACAGGAAATGGGAGCAATACTGGGTCAACTATAATGGCAGATACAGAAAAGGAACTTAAAAAGGTAAGGGATGAAGCTGCTCAAAGAAGGGTTGAGTTGTCTCCTTTTAAAAAGGCGTTTGAAAATTTTGACGAGGAAGCAACTACATGGTTGCTTGAAACTGTTGGAATGATTAACGAAGACCCGTTTGAGGCAGGTGCGAGATTCGCTACTTTAGCTTACGGGAATATGGGGGAAGAGGGTTTCCGCGAGTGGGCTAAAGAGGTAGCCTTCGAAGGAGATACTTCAGTTATTGAAAAAAAACCAAATATAGGAGAGAATAGTAACATGTCAGATGATGTAGATTCAAAAATTGCTTCCTTGGAGGAAAAGCTTCTTGGGGCAATAAATCAGCAGAATAGTGCAACTAAGGAAATGTTGGAAGAACAACAACGTCGTGAGCAGTTTAAAGAAATTACTCAGATCATTACCGATTTGGGTTATGACCCTGATTCTTGGCAAGGAAAAATGCTTGTTCAAGTCGCCACCTCAGAGGTTGATAGATCTTTGGATATTGGTCAACGTCTTTCAAAGGCTGACGATATTGTCAAGGAAAGGCTCGGCAATGCCCCTGAAGAAGAAGAAAAAAATATTCAGATAGGGAACGCTGAAGTTCAGGCCGAACCACTCAATGTACCACCTACAGGTGGTCAGTTTGGTGGAGGTGGTATTGCTAATGTTGCTGAAAATGAACCAGTAACGTTCGGAGATGCTGACGAAGCGTTAAGGGCTTTATTGAAATCTGAGGTAGGTTAATGTCTGGGATACCTACCTCAAGTAAATGGGTGAGGTTAACTGAGCTTCATCCTAAGATGAAGTATCGTTTGGAAAAGTTTTTTGCCGATCCACGCATTAAGGGTAAGGTCGTGGTTAGCTCTGGGGTGCGTACTTATGCACAGCAGAAAGATCTATATCGGCGCTACAAGGCAGGAACTTTCCCGAATTTAGTCGCAAATCCAGATCGAGTATTCGGTGGCGGTTTTCAGGGCTCGTGGCATATGCAACAGCCTAACCATCCTGAAGGAAACTATGGATTTGCTGTAGATTTTCGGATCATCGGCAAGATCAGTACGAATGAGGTAAATGCTATAGCTAAAGATTATGGCCTCGCTCGTACAGTACCTTCTGAATGGTGGCACCATCAGGCGTATGGCTACCGTTATGACACTAAAAAGTATGATTGGTACGATGCTCCTGCCCTTGCAGGAAAAAAGGAGAAAAAAGCTGAAATTGGCGCAACAGTTCTAGCAAAAACTCAGAACCGGAGTGCTTTTGCTGAAATAGCTGCTGCGATGAAAGTAACATTACGTAAGGGAAATAAAGGAGAAGAAGTTGAACTGCTCCAGTCGAGACTTACCAATTTGGGGTACAGGCTAAGTAGATACCCTGCTCGAAATACTGGTATTGACGGACACTTTGGAGGGTATACACTGAGAGCATTGAAACAGTTTCAGAAGAAAAAGGGTCTTGTGGCGGATGGCATTTGTGGACCTAAAACATGGAAGGCATTAATGCAATGAACATAAGTAAAATAGATTACAAAGACTTGGCTGAGCGTGTTGTAGCAACGTTTTTCCAAGCAGTTGGCGGTACATTGGGTACAAATAGCATAGTAGATATGGGTATTTCTGAATGGAAACTCATACTTGCTAGCGGTGGCGCTGCTGTTCTAAGTTTTTTGAAGGGATATGCTGCATCTATTCTAGGAAAGGACGGGTCCTGTTCTGCTATACGCAAGCCGGACCTAGACGAGTCCGACTTGGAAGAGATGTATGGCGAGGTCTCAGCGTACTAAAAAACTCCTACAAGTTTTAAGTAGGTCATTACTAGCTTCATTACTTTTAATAGTTTGGTTCGCACCTGCTGCATCTGCAGAAACAGTATGTGAAGCTACAGAAACTGGTTGGGACTGCGACATAGTTGTCGAAACATTCGACGACGGTCCCCAATTTACGTTTGTTTTACAGGAAGAAACTCAAGTAACAGTCAGAACTTTCACCTCTTTAACCTGCGATGACTGGGAAACGGGTGAGGGCACAGATTTGTATGCTGCCGATCCTGTGTTGCATCTATACGACGATGAAGATACTTTGTTACAAACAGATGACGATTCGGCAGAGCATAATAATGACATAAACTTCTGCTGGGACGCGCTGATTATCACTACTCTGCCTGCAGGGTCGTATGTCTTACAAGCAAATGCTTACAATCAGGCGACTATTGGCGTTTATTCTTTAGAAATTTTTGGAGGAGAATGGACTGTTCCGCAAGAAGAACCTGAACCTACTCCAACTCCTGAGCCAACGCCTACCCCAACTCCTGAGCCGACTCCAACGCCCGAACCCACGCCAACACCAACGCCGGAACCGCAACCTACTCCAACTCCTGTTCCAGAGCTAACTCCCAGTCCGACACCTACTTCAACTCCAGAACCGACACCAACGCTAACGCCAACACCGCAGCCACCGACACCCACACCCACCATGCCACCGAGAGTAGCACCAACAGCCCAGCCAACACCGACAGTATTAATAGAAGAATTCCCATATGAAGAGGATATCATCTGGGACGATTTAGATTTAGGAGACTATGAAGATTTTGAATGGGATTTTGAAGAAGAGGAAATTGAAGAGATATACGAAGAAGAGGAGGAATTTTTATTTGAAGATTTTGAAGACACGTTACCTGAAATAGAAGAGGAATTTGAGGAGTATGACGAAGAACCACTGGAATTCGAAGAGGAAGAGGATGTAGAATTAGAAGAAGAAGAGTTAGAAGAAGAGTTTATTCTGGATCCTGAGATGGATATAGAACAAGTTGATTTTGAGGAATTAGATGTTGAGGATTTGCTTGACGAAAACTCAGATGTGCTGGATCAAATTCTTGAGAGCGAAGAAGACATTGAAGAATTTTTGGAAGAAGTCATTGAAGACAATCCAGATTTTTTTGAGGAAGCTGAAACTTCTGAATTAGAGGCCGTATTTGAAGTTGCCCCAGAGATATTCAATTCCGCTTCAGACGACATTAAAAATGAGTTTGAGGAAGAGACGAATATCTTTGAAGGGGGTTTTGAAGGATACGTAGCTGAAGATAGCACTGTCACAGTTGAGGAAAGACGTGTAATTGTGGCAGCGACTACAGTAAGTGCTATGGCTGCAGCCAGACCAGCAATACAGGCAAGGCCAAAGATAGCACCAACGTCTACAAGTGGCCCATCAATTTCTCAACGGAGGAGAAGAACATGAGAAAATTTTTAAAAAGGTTTATTCAAGAAACTACTATGCTGGGCTGGACTATAGGAGGTACTGGCTTGGTACTAATAACATTGTCAGGAGAGACACGTGAATACGGTATTTGGATTTCTATCGCAAGTTTTATTGTGCATATGTTTGGTGTACTTATTAATTGGAACGAGGAGGAATAATGAAACTTTTTGTCAACACAGCCCTACGAATTGTAAGTGTTTTCGGAATACAAGTAATGGCAATTATAGGGGGAGCCAGTATGATAGGGGACATCCCAGTCTACAAGGCAGCGATTTTAAGCGGTGTAGCTGCTGTGGCGCAGGTCCTACAAAAAATTGCGATTGCGTTTGCGGATGACGGCAAGCTTAGTATGTCGGAGCTGGATGCAGCTTTTTCCAATCATTTAGTACCTGAATCTGAAGAATAATTGCAGTGAAGGTTTGGATTGATCAAGATCTATGTACAGGCGATGGTCTTTGTGAAGAGATAGTTCCTGCTATTTTTTTCGGTCATTCTGATGGTCTATTTTATGTGAGAGAAGCTGGGACAGACGTACCTACAAACCCTACCCACCAAATGTACCAAAGTGTTGAAGTCCCTGACGATCTTGTAGAAGCTACTATTGAAGCAGCGGAAGAATGTCCGGGCGAATGTATATTTTTAGAACTTTAATTAGTTAACTAACTAATTAAAAGAATGGTTGCATTTAGGTTACAAATAACATATATTGTTCTTAGGTGACAGGTCACCGAGTCGCATCAAAGCAGGCTTTGATGGCTAGACGAAGTAATTTATTCATCTATATCCATAGGAGTAGAAATGGCATCAGCCTCAACTACAACGCTGGACTCGGCCCTAAAAGAGTATTATCTCCCACCGGCCCGTGAACAGCTAAATAATGAAAATATGATGCTTGCTCAGATTGAACGGACTTCAAGTCATGTTGAAGGTCGCCGAGCCGTACTTTCCTTGCACGTACAACGCAATAGCGGTGTTGGTGCTAGGGCAGAAGGTGGAGCACTTCCAACAGCAGGAAGTCAAGGATATGCAGAAGAAAGAGTTGGACTTTCGTACAACTACTTGCGTATTCGGGTATCTGGTCAAGCTATGAAAGCCACAGTTAATGACTCAGGGTCATTTGTTCGTGCGCTTTCATCGGAAATGACGCAAGGTGTTAACGATTTACGTCGTGACATTAACCGTCAAATCTTTACTGATGGTAACGCTGCAATAGCGCAGTGTGCTTCAGTGTCCACAGCGACAATTACACTTACCACCCCAACAACAACCCAAATAAACCAACTTCATGTTGGTATGTTGATTGACGTTGGTACAGTATCTGACGCTGACGCTAAAGGAGCTGGACTTACGATTGCGTCTATTGACAAATCAGCAGGTACAGTAACCTTTACAACAAACCCAACATCTGGAGTTGGAACCTCGCACTTCTTATTTAGGCAAGGTAACAAACTAGATGCTGACGGTTCGGGCGCTGACGCTGCTGACGGAGCAGGAACCTTAGAACTCATCGGTCTCGCAAAGATCGTTGGAACCTCAGGAACCTCACTCCATAACGTAGATTCCAGCACATACCCATCTTGGTCATCCACGATCAATAGCAACAGCGGAACAAACCGAGCTGCAACTGACACTCTCTTCGAGAAGGTCATTGACGATATCGACATCGAATCAGGCAAAAGCCCGAATCTTTGCGTAACCACTAAAGGTGTTCGTCGAAACTATGCAGCCCAGTTAAAGAGCATGAAACGCTTCAATGATGGCGCTTCGCTTACCCTAAAGGGTGGCTTCAAAGCACTTACCATTGACTGCGGTGATGTTTCTTTGCCTCTGGTAGCTGATCGAGATTGTCCAGCAAACCTTGCTTATCTGTTAAATACCAGTCATCTCGTACAACACGAGATGTCAGATTGGGAATGGGCAGATTATGATGGTGCTGTTCTTCGGAACCGTTCAGGTTACGATGAATGGGAAGCATTCATGTTTAAATACCATCAGCTCTGTACTGATCAGAGAAATGCACACGGTAAAATCGCTGACATATCGGAGAGTTAATCATGGCTCTTACGATATCTCTTGAAGACCGTAGAATTAGTGGAGATAGGGTACTTGTTGATGCAAAAATTGCATTCGACGCTAGTTACCCGACAAATGGTGAAGCTCTTGCGTACACAGATTTTTCTGGGTTGCATCAGATAGATCACCTAATTGTTCACTCAACTAATCTTGCGTTACACCGTGTTGTTTGGGATGACACTAATAGCAAACTTAAAGTATTCGTAGAGGATGGCACTTCAGGCAAAGAAGCTGAGGTCGCCGATACTACAGACATCAATACTTTGCGTTGCTTGGTACAAGTCTCAGGCAAATAACCTCTAAGCTAGGTCCGGCAGGGTTTTTATCCTTTCTTCCCTGTCGGACTTAGGAGAGTTATGACCAATCGAGCAGAATTAACCCGACGAATACGAGAAACTCAACTCATAGGTAATGATCTAGCGGATATTATAACTAAAGGGTCACCAGCTATGGGTTGGGAAGGTGATCCTTTTCTCATGGTTTGTCGGAATAGGCAACTGAATCGTATTGAAATATGGGATGAACGTAACGGAGCTGGCAGGGAAACCCTTGTTGGCTCTGCTCCATTTGATCCACCGCCAAATCCTTACCAAATGGTCCAGTACCTATTGGCGCGTGATATGTCACGGAAATCAGTAGATCAAATAGTAAAAGAAATAGATGATCATAATGACAAGATTATAGAAGATCAGAAAAAGGAACATGATCATCGCATGGAGGAGGCAGAGGATCGGGTCGCCCTTGCCCATCATAAAGAAGTAGCAGGTTACAGAGGGAGAGTGTATTGATATGGTAGATAAGCCAAAAGGAAATCTTGATTCAGCCAGAATCCATTCTCGCCGGATAGGTCGAGACCCTTCTGTAAGGGAAGCAAGAAGAGATAATAAAAAACCGAGGAAGGCTATGCCCCCTCAAGGGCAGCCAACTCCGCCGAGTCTTACGTTAGCGGAAAGTACAAAACAAAGAGCAGGAGCTGAACAAGAGGACAGATTGGATAGGATGAGGCAAGCTTCTCCTCAACCAAAAGCACCCCCAATACCCACTTCCCCAAAGCCTGCACGTAAGGCTACTATGGAAGATATAAAACCGTTTAGTTCTTTGAATGAAGAACAGCAGAAACTTCTGAGAATGCTTACGCTTAAAGCTGCATTTGAAGATGAAGCGTTAGGAGGCTTTGTAAGATGACCGCAGCATCAGCTTTAATAGTACAAATAAGAAATAGGGTTAACTTGTCTACTGATGATGCAAGAGTCACTGATGCTAATCTTTTAGACTTTATTAACCAAGCCATGCAGGATGTTGAGTCTCAGAAAGATTGGCCTTGGCGACAAAAGGTAGAAACAATTACTATCAACGCATCTGACAACGATTACACTCCTGCAGCAGATTGGAGGACTACGCTTTCTTTAACGCTTGTTGATCCTCCTGCTGTTTTGCAAAAAAGAACTTGGAAATGGACTCGCAGGTATGCGTGGTCTGAACTTACTGGAATACCAGCTTATTACACAGAACACGCTGGAGTCCTTTACTTATACCCAACTCCTGACGCATCTTATTCAATGCAGCACAGGTACTTAGAAACAACTGATGTTTTGGGAAGTACAAGTGCAACAGTTGGTAATCCAGATTGGTTTGATTCTGTTCTTGTTACAAAATCTGCTTCGTATGTGGCACAAAAATTACGCGATAGTGAACTTTACCAAATGTTAGAAACACAGTACAAGCAGCAGCTTAGAGCTTTTGCTGATGATGTTTCTAGGAGTTATGAGCCAGTCACGATAGCTACACGTAGGGATTGGGAGTATGGTTAATGCCCGTAGAAAATACCGAATATCAGGAGATAACTGATTGGACAGGTGGCCCTTGGCATTCTTTCGGATCTGAGGTAGGGCCCTCAAAAGGCTTTTTGTATAGCTGTGTAAATATGCAGGTTTACGAAAATGGGTCGTTAGGTCCACGCCCTTGCTTTACGGAAGTCAATGACTCTGATGACTCTATTGATCTTACTCATACAAATATTCTGGGCACTGCCTTCCTACATATGAACTACGACTATGAATTGCAAAATGCTGTAGCAACTACAAATAACAAAGTCTTGTACATATTTACAAGTGATGACGCTAATCAGCTTAGGGTAAATCTAGATAATAAGGATGTTGAAGCAAGTATTGCTTTGACGGATTCTAATGCTATAACACGACAATCTCTTCCAGCTAGGTACGCTGCAGTCCCTGAAAGCATTATTGGTACATTATCCCATGAAGAGATTGGGAACGAAATTGCCATTGTGGGTGGAGAAGCTCAATACACTAATTTTGCAAGTGGTTCAGTGACAACTGATACCTTGACTGCGAGTGACGAATACCCTTCTGGGTGGGACCCACATACATGCTTTACTTGGCGTGATCGTTACTGGTCTTGGGGAGATGCATCTAATGCTAACCGAATCCATTATTCTGGAGTTGGTAGCAATCAAAGTTGGGGAACCAACGACTACTTGGATCTTGGAGCTGATTCGAATAGGCCGATAGTGGGTGTCTGGCCAATATATGATTCCTTACTTATAGCCATGAAGGATCTTCGTTGGCACAAATTCATGTTTACTGATAGCCCCGGTTTTGGTGAAATTCGTTATATTGGGACTAAGCGGATACCTGACTTTAGTGTTCAGCCTGCTAGCGCCGGAGATTCTCTAGTTTATTTGACGAGAGATAGTGGGGTAGTTGTCGCAACTAAGGACGAGATAGACGATATTAGCCTTAGTTATATAAGAATCCCTACAGATGGAGAGGACGAGCAACTCGTTTACTTCCTTCGTGGGGTAGCGAATCAGGGTAAGAACGCTGTGACTTTGCCATATCATGTAGATACGGTAGTAGGTACAAGTAAGGAAACATTTAAAGGTGACCGTTCTATCGACCTTGTAAATGGTGTTTGGGTGAACTCTTTGTATTGGGGCCCGACTTCTGGAGCAGACTTAAACCCAGCGGTTATAGATACTTTTAAAGCTGGAAATTCACATATTGGCTTTGTCACAATCGAAGACACGAACAGTGGAGACGATGGTGAGAAAGTCTATATAAGGCCAGTTACATTGAACAGGCCATCTAATTCAAATGATTCTTGGTCGTCGAACACTGAGATACCTGCTCATGCGAGCGCTGACACAACTGATCGTTTTGAGGGTCGTGTTTGGCTTGAGACATACCGTCCACCAGAGAATTCTTTAGCCCGCGTAGAAAAAGTAATTGTTGAATTTGATTATTGGAATGCTAGTGGTTTTACAACTCCAGCATTTGTACTTAAAACAGATTACATACACGATGGGGATACAAAATCTACAATTACTTTAGGAACGTTAGATGCAACAGCACTAACAAGTACGAGTAATTATGTAGCTAATAAAGCTCGTGTTGTATTCACTCCTGCAGCTATACCAATGGCTTCATCTGTTGATATCTTTTTAGATGGGGTTAGATCAATTGCTTTTTATAAAATTTGTATTGAATATTCTGTAGAGCCCCAGTTCCCAATTACAGGAGTTAATCTGTAATGACGCAATGGGCAGATTGGATACGTGGAAAAGAATCTTCAGCAACTACGCAAGATCAAGATTCTAAAAATTATCTTGCAATAAAAAGCGGAATGACGATTAACGGCAACATGCGTCATAGCCGTGGAACTATTGCTTCTTCTAATTTTGTAAGCGGAACGTCAGGGTATTCTCTTGATGCAGGTACTGGAAATATTGAAACTGCTAGTGATCTTCTTTGTGGGAACCTTCATGTTAAAGCAGCTACAGATGATGTTGATTTAAGTGGAGCTACTGGTAACGCTATTATTGGTGTGTCTACGTCAGCTCAGCATTTAGCTTTTGACGCTAATGAAATTATGTCAAAGTCAGATGCGACAACTGCAGGTGTTTTGTATTTACAACATAATGGTGGGACTGTCGCTGTAGGTGGGGGAGCTGTAGGTACTTTTAGGGTAGGTAGCGATGACGGTACCTCACATAAAAGTGTCGCTAGTTTCTCCCACGGTGCGCATGCCACACCTTCTATAACGTTTAACAGTGATCTTGATACAGGATTTTATAGAGAAAGTTCAAACACTATAGGATCTACAGGCAATCTTACGATGAGCAAAACAGGTAGTTCAGCTACTTTGACTGTTTCAACGTTTAATGATGCTCCGGGGACCGAATCAATAATAGTTTTGCGTAGCGCTGATAATACTTTAGCTTCGCCTGCTCTCCGAGATACTGGGGATAACCTTGGTGAGATTCATTTTGCTGGCCATGACGGTACTGATTATGCGGTAGGTGCGAAGATATCTGTTGCTGCTAGTGCTGCTACTGGTAGTGATGATATGGGTGCGACTATTAAGTTGCAAACGACTCCTGATGATTCAGCAACTCCGACTACTCGTTTAGCTATTGATCATGTTGGGCGTGCTTTTTTAACTGCTGCTTCTGCTGACAGTGTTGTAGATTTAGATGCAGTTAGTGGAGATTTGCTTGTTGGCACAGTTGATGGTGGAGATCAACATATAGCTATGAGTGATCAGATCATTCAAGTAAAAACTGATGGAACGACTGCAGGTAACTTATTTGTTCAAAATTCAGGTGGTAACCTTACGCTTGGCGCTGCTAGTAGCACAGTAACTACGAATGGTGATCTTACGGTTGGCGCTTCTGCTAGCGCAGTAACTTTGAATGGAACAGTTACTCAACCAAATATTCCAGCTTTTCGTGCTGCTAATACGTCAGGAGGCGCAGGGTACCTTCATAACGGTTCAGTAGATGGGTTAGGAGTTATGGTATTTGGTACTGATAGCGGAACTGGACTATACGATAACGGAAATAACTACAACACAACTAGCGGTTTATTTACTGCGCCTGTAACTGGCTACTACTATTTTAGTATAACTATCTGGAAGTACACAAGTTATGACAACGATGACAACACATATTGGGGGTTGAGTACTAGTAATGGGCAAGCGAGATCAAACCACGGTTCAAAAGGAGAAGATGGTGGTGGCACTGTTGCTGGACTATTCTATTTAGATCAAGGTGATACCTGTTCAGGTTTCGTATGGAGTAACTTAGATGTCTCCACATGGCTGACTGCATTATACAATTCATTCCAAGGTTTCTTAGTAGGATAAGGAGGTACTTATGGCTAAGACATTTACAGTAACAATCACTGACGCTGAACAAAAAGCGTTCTACTGGGACACAGTTGACCCTGAAGGGTGGGTTGAGAACGTCGTCAAGAACAAATGCCGTCAAACTAAGGATCGTTTGTACGATGCAGAAGTTATACGGATGACAAATGACGACGATGTTTCTACTATCCCTGCGGATAAAGATACAGTTGTTAGTAATGCTGTTGTTCAGACAGCTAAACAAAGACAAGATGCAGAACCACATCCAGAGTAAAGGATAATAATGGATATTACATTAGAAGAGCTAGTTGAAGAGATGGGTAAGTCCTATAATAAGGAACTTACCATATGTATTCAGAACCTAAAGATTCAAAAACTTGAGAAACTTGTTGATGACAGAGAGGAAGAAGAGGAGTAAAGTACCTATATGGCTAGAAAATCTCATACTGTAGCTGCAGGGGATACTCTTTCGGCTATCGCCAGAGAGAATGATACTACTGTACAAAAATTAATAGAGCTTAATCCGAAGTATAAAGATAACCCTAATCTTATTTTAGCTGGTCAAACGGTTACTTTGCCTAATGCTAAGGGCGCTCCTAGCATGAACACTTGGGCTACTGATTTTTTTGGCAGTGTAACTCAAGATGAATGGGGTAAAGCTTTTAGAGAAGCTGAGGGCGGATACCCAGCACATTGGGGTGAGCCCCCTACTGGCGAAACTAGGGATTTAGTTGACTTGCCTGCTAATTATGGGCGTGGAAGTAGTACTTTGCGTGATTGGATTCAACAGAATTTAGATACAGATACTCAACCTGATATCACTATCCCAGAAAATATGGGGCCAGATCAAAAAACTCCTGCTGTTGGGGAAGAAAATATATATGATGAAACCGCAGACCTTCCGATAGGGGACCAAGAGCCAGCAGATCTTTTAGAATTGGGCGCTGTCCCCGAACTGTTAGCTGACCCAGCATACCGTGCTTTTATGGCAAGCTTTGGAGCGACCAGCGGTGACATTGACCTAAGTATGCAAGCAGCCATCAATAGAATGGTAAGCCAAGCGACGAGACAGTTTGGCTATTACACCCCTCCAGAAGGTGCAGATGCAAAAGATCAGCTTCGAGCTGGTTACCGTGAAGGTGGCCTGTACGATATTGAGACTGAAAAAGCTGGTGAAAGAGTAGTTGATGTGCACGCTGGAAAAGGTATGGGATTCAGCGGTCAAGTAACTAAGGACTTAGGTGAGTTGCAAGAAGATAAGACATTAGCTGAGTCAGATTATGAGAAAGAACTACTATTGCTTTATAATGAAGCCGAGTTGGAAAAGCAGAAAGCTCACAATCAGCTCATTAAAGATAAATTAGCTGAGGAAGCTGCAGCTTATGAACGAATAGGTATTTTCCAAGCAGGAGCGTAAGATGGCTAACGAATATGTAGAAGAAAACCCAGTAGATGAAGTTTTGTATCCTTCTTATGATGAAGCGAAGGCTGAGGTTCTAGATCTTTACAATCAGTATGGTTCTGCTGCAAGCCAGCATGTACAAAGAGTGGGTGAAACTGCGGATATACGTAAAGCTGAAGGAGTTCAAGCTGTTCAAACTGGAACTCCTAGTGATATTACTGGGGAAGAAGCTGCTGCTGCGACTGACGATTTGAGCGATATTATTGATTTGGTTTCTTCGGAGCTTGCGATTATGGAAGTGTCCCGTGAAAATCATATAGCAATGACGGAAAATATGATGACACAGTATCTTACGGCAATGCAAGAAGGACTTCCTTATTTGGAAAAGTATGTTGATTCTCGTCTTGCATCTCTTGACGGAGGAGCAGGAGGAAGTCGTGCTACGGGTCCTGCCACTGATGGTCTTGATGGTCTTGGTGGTGATGGCCCTAGTGGACTTATAGATCCAGAAGCAGTCGCTACAGCCCTTGGGAAAGATGTAGACGAGATTTTCCCAAATAGAGACGAACCTCTTGATAGTTTTGATTGGGATAATCCATTGGGAGGGCGTAAAGGTGGTAAGACCAATCTTGAGCTGCTGGCAGGTATCTATGGGATTGTGAATAATTGGGACGATTACTACGAGAAAGAGCTTCAGAACAGAGTTGATCCTAAAGATCCTATGGATGCGTCAGGAGAGGCCAATTTAATTCCTCTAACTGGACTTAACCAATCCGATTGGCTTTTAATTACAGACAAAGATAATAACCCCATATTGTCGCCCTTGTTTAGAGATTATCAGACCATGTTCACAGAGTTTATGAGTGCAGGTGCAACCGTTGAGTGGGCTGAGTCATTGACATGGGAGGCTCTGCAAACACCTGAATGGTATGGACCGGACTTTGAAAGAGCTGGTCCTGAGGATAAAGGTCGTTTGCAGAATTT
>VTLG01016759.1_pt1 | contig 18253 bp, 20 predicted proteins | sample 4694571 | NCBI WGS metagenome assembly VTLG01 (sample SAMN12604809, study PRJNA352737) | marine metagenome | biome: ENVO:00000447; feature: ENVO:00000209|ENVO:00000569|ENVO:01000036; material: ENVO:00002151; isolation source: viral sequences binned using virsorter ... | reverse complement strand
AAGAGATCGTAACTGCAACACCAGAACCTGTTGTTGCATCTGCACCAGCATCAGTCAATGAAGATGATGATGCACTAAGTTACTTTCAGAAACTAGCAGAAGAGTAAGTGGATATCTTATCCTTCAATGAACATGTAGGGGTCTGGGATGGTAGTCTTACCGTCCTAGACCTTTCTCTTAGGCATGTAATGGAACTACATGAAAAAGATCCTAAGTCAGATGGATACTCTAACGTAGATGGTTGGCAGAAAACTGGACTCGATAAGATGCCACAGTTCAATCCTTTGAAAGAGATGATAGTAAATAATTGCTATGAATATCTACAGTCATATGACATAGTAAGACCAAGAGGTCTGGAATGTGTCCATCTTTTTGCTAACATAAACGGTAAAGGTGCATCTAACATGATGCATCATCATACTTATGGACAGATCAGTGGAGCATACTGGTTGAAAGCACCACCAAGATGTGGTGATCTTATTATCATGAGTCCATTTACTAATAGGTACTTGAATACAGCAGTTGTACCTAAATCAGATCATAATGCATGTGTTATAAAACCTAAAGCAAACAAAGGAGTTTATTTCAACAGCAATTTGATTCACTATGTTGATGTCAATAGGTCAGAGAAGTCACGAGTATCTATTGCTTTCCACATACTTATTCATGCCTAAAGCTGTACCAAAAACGACTTTTTGTTTTCAAAAAAGGGCAAAAAAAACTCCGACCAAAAATTGACCCTTAAGGTTTTTTCATGGAAAACATTATTATCATAGAAGAGAATATTGACGTAAAACCGTTTTTAGACGAAATGGACTTAGATGACTGGGATTGGGTATCTAAGCAAAGAGGTGTAGGTGGCGATAAGAGTCCATATGGGTTTTTACCGTTAGTTTGGGCAAAAGTCGAAAAAGGTGAAGATCCGCATGATGCGATGGGACAAAGAAGAACACCATTATACGATAAGTACAAAAATGTGCACAAATTTTGGGAAAGACATAATATAAAGGAAACAGGTAGAGCAGGATTCTTTCGGCTCAAACCAGGCGATAAAGTTTTAAGGCATATTGATAAGGGGTTATATTACCAAAACAAAGATAGATATCACTTATCGTTACAAGGAGTATACTTATATCAAGTCGGTAATCAGGAATTCTATGTTGCACCTGGCACTTTCTTTTGGTTCAACAACAAGATACCACATGGTGCTGTCAATGTAAGTGATGTTGACAGATATACTCTAGTTTGGGATGTTCCTCATAGTGAGAACAATCCTCACCATCTAGCGAGGAGACAAAATTCTTAGATTAGATCCTTTTTTCAGTTTTCTATTGACATATTGACTACTATCAGTATATGTGAGTAATTCTCTCATATCTTCTTTTATAACTTCAAGATAGTTAGATCTTACTACATTGATTGATCTTTTCTTATTATTTCTATCTTCTTCAAACTGTAAATTTGATACTGACGTGGTTCCAGTTTGAGTATACTTCTTACCATTCTCAGACCAAGAGAAGGAGTGATCTGCATCAACCCATATTCCAGACTGTTGTAAAAGAAGTCCTTTTGAGTTTCTTACTTCTTTTGACTCATAATGGTGAATTTGTGTAAGAAGTGTCGTTGAGTACTTATTATCAATATATCTTTTGAAGTCATATTGATTCATTGGCCACTCATCTCTTACATTTAGTATATTATTGCTTATTAGAACTACCCAATCTAATGAAGAATCTCCATATATTCTAAATGCCACATTATCAGGTCTGTCATCACCATTTATAGAAAATCTTTCAAATGCAGCTATGCTACCTATAATCTCTTCTCTTATTTTTCCTCTTTTGAATAAATTTGTCGAATTGACAAAATCAAGAGATGATCTCCTATTATCAGCAAAGGATGGAAGTGATACTTTCGGAAAGTTTGTAAAATAAGCCATTAGAATCCAATATCCTCAATATTGATTTTATTATCCCCTTGAAGGATTCCTCCCTCACCTTCTGGTTTCATCAAGTCTGCTATACTTGCATTAGCTTTCTGTTCTTTTGTTCCACCATCTCCATCTGGATCTAAGTAATCCTCGGCAAATATTGGAGTCAACTCAGTAAATGCTAATTCCATGGTTGATCTAACAGGGTTAGACACTGCTCTACTATCTGCATAAGACTGGTAAACATTTTCAGGTGTAAAGTTTGTTGATACTTGTGTCAAAGCACATATTTTATGTATAGGTAAACCTCTAATTCTATTAGATCCATTGAAGTAACCTATTCTAAACACTCTAGGTGCACCAATAAAGATATTTGCGGTTCCTATACGTTGACCAGCCTGCCTACCAGCATACCCAGTGGGTTGCATGCCTTGTCTAAACACTCTCATTATATGTCTAGACATTTTAGCGTCATCCTCATCATTTGGTGCAAAATCAAATCTAAATGTGAAATTTCTCAACTTTGGACTTGAAAACAATAATTCTAGATTTGGGTTTATTGCTATTCCCAACGAACGTGCAACAAATTGATTAGTGTCTACATTTATATTGACAGAAGATAACATCATCTTTGCAAGGAATGCTGTCATTGCTGTTCCACTACCTAGGTCATCATTATCTAACCTTTTAACTTCTTCTATTAATTTACCAACATTATCCAAACCCTTGAATAACTGTCCGAAACCACCTTTTTCAATATCACCAATTTTGTTTGTAGCACCTTGAAATGCTGCCATCTCCATCGCATTTGCTTTACCACCACCCCATTCAACACCATTACTTACTCTTAGGTCATTTGGAATAGGTAATTTTATTGTATTACCATAATCTCCAAGATTTGTAGATCTAGTTGGACCTTTACCCGCGATAAAATCTACTACTGCTGATGTTTCCTCACGTCTTGTTTCTTTATTAAAAGCACCTACATTGGGTGGTCTATACTTAAAAGTTTCAAATCTGATATAATCTTGACCACCAGCCCCATATGCAGCATCAGCAGGATATTTTAGAACAGGGAATAATTTGAATATTTCTCCTAATCCATTGTTTGTATCCAAATCCTCTACTGTTTGTTCTTCTTCTTCTCTTTCATTTATGACGGTGGTTTCCCCTTCTGGAGTTGATATTCTAACACCAGTTAGATCCTCACTATATTCATTAGTATCCAAGTCTCTATATTTGAATAACGCAGGAAAACTTGAGTTCCTTACATGTTCATTTGTGTCTATTTTATCCCATAAGTCTTTTAGATCACCGTCATCATTTCTTGCAATTGCTTCATTTGCTGCTTCCCATTGATCCGTTGATAAGACGAAGTTTTGCACTCCAGAAGTTTCTGACACATACTTCAATTGTGCTAATGTTCTAGCATATAACTCACTAAAATTATCAGATTTCACTAAATTTTTACCCAATTCTGAGTCTAAATCTATTACTTCACCACTTAAAGTTTCAATTCTTATGACTGATCCAAAATTATCTTTAGTGACATCTGTTGATAATATTGGTTTTACATATACCTCTTCTGTTCCAGTACCTCCATCAGTCTCTGTTACATCTACTTCAATTCTATGATATCCATCTTCATTTACTGCATCTGTACCAATATTACCATTTATACCCATCTCACATGAGTAAGTATTTCCTAAATCCCCTCCCGCGAGAGATCCACCTTCATATACACAATTTTGCATTGCGTAATTATTTGCATCTAGTTGTTCTTCTGATACTGACATTACTTGTAAAAACCACCTTTTTGTACTGTCGCTGAGTCGACACCCAATTCTACAGAACCTATCACTCTACGGAATTCCTCCATACCATAGGATAACGCTTTATCCCAGTCACTCATACCAAGTACAATGAAAGGGGTATCCATATAAGACTTTAGGTATTTATGGTACCCACGAACCTTGGTCGGATCTCCACCACCATCAATATAATTCAGCACTGCTTTCCTGTTAGTAGGTGTTTGGTAGTGTAAGTTTAGACCATAGAATGCACCACCAGATGCTCCAAAAATGTAGCATAGTGGGTTTCTATCCCAATATGGGAGTGTTTTCTTATATTTTGCACCATATCTGAAGATAGAAAGGGTGCCAGGTTTAGGACTCCCACTATAAGTTGAGTCTGGAAATTCGTCGCTATATGCCAAGTTCCTTCTCCGTCATTACTTGAAATTCCCATTTACGGTCAGCACAGAAATCTTTTGCTGCCTTCCATTTTGCTTGATTTTTTGCATATTCTAGTGCTTCATACATATATTTCTTTGTTTTTTTCTTCTGAGTGGGTGGATTACATTGCTTCAATGGTTTGATTTCTATTACCTTTTCCACCACCTTACCATGTATATTCTTGTACTTGATATAGAAGTCAGGAAAGTATCTCTTCACTTTTTTGGTAGTTGGGTCATAGTATGGTATGAAGAACTCTTCTGATGCCCATGTGAGAATTTGAGGTTTCTCATCACAATATACCATGAACTTTCTTTCCCAAAGTGACCTATAAATGATATTTTGGGGGTTGCCCTTATACTTTTTTGAGTTTCTGGGACGAAACTTCCCCTGATATGACATACATAGTATACACGTTCACGCTATATTTAGATGGCTAGAGTACCAAGTGTCTATAGAAATGATAGGCACCGCATGCCAACGGAAGAATTATATAGATCAAGAGTAGCAAATGGTGGTATTGCACCAGCCTTCAATAACATATATGATGTATCAATAAATTTTGAAAATTCTCAAAGTCTAGCAAGTTATCTTTCTCAAAGCACTTTATACGATAAACAAGCATCACCAGGTCAATTTCTATCATTATTCTGCTCAGAAGCATTATTACCTGGTTCACAGATTCAAACATCTCAGGTAGATGGGTTGAGACAAGGTGTTTCGCAGAATTATGCTACATTTAGGAGATATCCTGATATAAACCTTACATGGTATAGTCAAAGAGACTATTATACCAATGATATCTTCAATGCTTGGTTAGAGTTTATATCACCTACTCACTTATCCAGAGGTGGACATGGATTCAATAGCACAGATCGTATCAATGATGTTCCATCATTTAGAAGGTTGCAATATCCAAGAACTTACAAATGCCCTATAGAAATTACAGCATTTAGTAAGGAGGTGCATGATAAGGGTAAGAGACTAGATAAATCTAATAATTTTGATGTTGCATTCAACAGATCTAATAGTATTACTTACTATCTTCAAAATGCCTTCCCAGTCAATATTATTGCTTCTCCATTAGCATATGGTAAGTCTGAACTCATAAAAACAACAGTCTCGTTCAAATATGAGTACTTTTATATTGACAGAACTGCATCAAATGGTAACGGATTCCTTACAAGTGACAAATTTAAGACTAGAGATCCTATAATAGATAAAACAATAAGACAACCTGTGTCTAGTAACATTGGAACTGGTAAAGAATATGATGATTACTTCATTGAGGCAGAAGAGCATGAATGGGGTCCTGATGGTCAACCCTCTGCTTCTGAGCAACTTAGAATTTATAATGAAGGATTAAAATAACCTGATTAGTGCTATACTAAATAAAACGATTGAATTGAAAGATTATGCCATTACCTAAAGTTGTAGCACCCACATTTGAGTTGACGCTACTATCTACTGGTAAACCAGTAAAATACAGACCCTTTCTTGTAAAAGAGGAAAAAGCACTACTTATCGCTCTTGAGAGTGGTAAACAAAAAGACATTATCGGGACAGTGAAAAATGTCATAAAATCTTGTGTACAGTCTAGAATCAAAGTGGATGAACTTCCATCATTTGATTTAGAATACCTTTTTCTCAATATAAGAGGTAAATCTGTAGGTGAGACAGTAGAATTACTTGTCAATTGTAATGATGAACCAGAAACACAAGTTCCACTTACTATTGGACTATCTGACATCGGACTAGATGTACCAGAAGGACATGATAAGAAAATTGATATTGGTGGTGGGATTAGTATTCTTATGAAATATCCATCTATGGATGAATTCCTAAGAACTAACTTTACAGTCACTGACAAAGCTGATGATGATGGAGTTGATGCAGCATTCAATTCTGTAGCAAAATGTGTTGACACTGTTTATACAGAAGAAGAAGCATGGACACAGGATGATTGCACACTAAAGGAAATTGTCAATTTCATAGAGCAACTTAGCAGTGGTCAATTCAAAAAAATTGAACAGTTCTTTGCTACTATGCCAAAATTGAAGTATGAAGGAGAGGTCATCAATCCTAATACACAGGTTGCTACTAAAGTTGAAATTGAGGGTTTGGCAAATTTTTTCGGATAATGCTATATCACACGTCAATAGATAATTTTCTAGAGACGAATTTTAGTTTGATTCACCACCATAAGTGGTCTTTGAGTGATATAGAGTCGATGATACCATGGGAGCGAGAGGTATATGTAAAATACCTAGCTAGTGCATTAGAAAAACAACGATTAGAAGTACAGCAAGCTAATGGCTGATATTACAAAGTTATCATCAATGATGCCTTCTTCGGGGGAAGTGAACCAGAAGGTAAATCTTCTGCTGGATGCACAGTCACAACAAGAAACTAATACAAATATCGTACAGCAAAAGGTAACTTCCATGTTCTCCAATTTGGATAGAATGGAAGAAAGTATGTCAGTTATAAGAAAGTCACTCAATAGAGATATAAGATCTAGAGAAAGATATTATAATGAAGAAGTAAAGTTGCTAAAGAAAGAACTTAAGACTACAGAAAGTCTGAAGGGAAGTCTGATGAATGTAGCAGCACTTGTGGCTGGTGTTAGTTTAGCATCAGCGATGGGTAACTTTCAGCAAGGTAATTTCGGTGCTGGTGCAAGAGATCTAACTGTTGCCACAGGAGCAGCACTATCACAATACTTGCCTGAGGTTATAACAGGATCAGCGATTATAATATCACAACTATTAGGTTTTGGTAAGAGAGGAGGAGTAAGACCAAATACTGGAATGAGAACTGGTCTATCTCCTAGAGCTGGTGCTGGTAAATTAGGACTCTTGTTACCACTCCTTGGTTTGATGGGATTGGGAGCACTTGCTGGTAAAGGAGGAGAAGGTGATGCTGATAAGGTAAGAGGAGACCTCGTAAGACAGCAGTTAGTAACAGATCAAACCATAAACCAACCAGATGTAGACAGGTTCAAACTACAATTAGAAAGATTTTCATTCCTAATTGACAGATTACAATCAGATAGAGTTGATCGAGTAAGTCCTATCGTACCTAGTAGTACTCCAACAAGTGCTGCTGATGGAACTAAAATAACATCTTCAGGGTTATTCCCTAATTTGATGAAGAACAATAGATTGATGGAGTTACAAAATCTTCTTCAAGAGCAATCAGGTGGAAGATTAGATCAAATAGGTGGAAGGACAGTTCCAGTTAGTGATATGACTCTAAGTGATATCAATCAATACCAGGCTGATTTAGCACCAGATGCAGAATCTGGAGTCGGTTTGTTCAATATTGATGATCCATTGGGTGCTGTAGAAGAAATGTTTGACGCAAAAGGTCTCAAGTTTGATGCTGATAAGATACTGTTCACTGAACAGTTGCAAAGAGAATTAGCATTATTTGAGATAAACAAGTCATTACCAGAAGGTCAAAAATTATCTGCGAAGGATCTGACACCATTTAGTAATATGAATGCGGAGACATTAGGTGGATTCTTAAATAATATGCCAAACATAAGACCAAATACATCGGAGAATGAATTATTTGATATATCACCTCTCTTTGAAGAGATTACAGAAGGGAGTGATGAAGTTGGAACTGGTAATAATGAAATCAGTTCTAATACATTTGTGATGCCAAACAATCAGAACAACGTTGCGATGATAGACAGTAACGCATCAGCTGCTAGTGTAAATGTATCAACAGACTATAGTTCAAATGATGGTGTTACCATAGACAACTTCCACAACATTATTCAGTATGACTCACCAGCAATCTTCGGTGGAGTTACTGCATGAGTAATTTTACAGCAACAACCAAGTTGATGCAAATAGGTAGTGAAAGAGAGTCACTACTCAGTCTTAGAAATTTAAAGATAAAATCTAGACTTCAAAAAGATAGAGAAGAACTAAACAAAGCGTTCAAGGATAGGGCTGATAGGCAACAGCAAAGAAGACAAACAGGATCTAATGTTTTACTTGGATTAGCTGGTGGTGGTGCTGGTATTGGTCTTATAAGAAGGTTTAGACCTAGAAGACCTACTCCAACCACAGGGAGTGGTACAAGAAGGTTTAACATATTCAGAACTAAACCAAGAATATCACAAGGTGGAAGAGTCAATACAAATATCTTAAGAAATGGATCAAAACTAAATTCACTTCTAACAGTAGCATTTACTGGATATGATTTTTTAGATAGGAAGTCATCAGGTCAAACTAATGTACAGGCAGGGACTGGTGCTGTTGCCACAACAGGAGGTGCAATTGCTGGTGGAGCTGCTGGTGCAAAGTTAGGTGCACTCATAGGATCTTTTATTGTACCAGGTGCTGGAACGGTTGTTGGTGGTGCGTTAGGTGGTCTTTTAGGTTCTTTTATTGGTGCTACGTCAGGTGGTAACATTGCTGACTCTATAACAGGTGCAAATGAGGAGACTAGAAGGAAATTAGAACTGACGAAAGTTGATTTGCAAAAAAGATCTACACTTTTTGGATCAGCACTTGACAAGTTTGATACAGTTCTTGATAAATTTGCAAAACTTAGACAGGATGACTTTGATCGTACAAGAACAAGAGATAGTGATTTTGCTATTCCAGCAAGACAAGGTGGTTTAAGAGGTTTTATCAGTAGGTTTGCTAGACCAAGCCCACCAGGTACAGGTAGTGGAGATACTACTGCTGATACTGAATTTGACGTAGCAGACCCTAATTCAAAACCAAGTAATCTTAAGGAGATGCTTCAAAGGGATTTGTATATCCTAAAAAGAATTCCTTACGGAGAGATACTAAAAGAAAGTATATTACAAACTGGAAGAGATTTTGTAGATTCATTTACAGATCCTGTCAATATTGCACTGTTCTTATTATTGAAAGGTAGAGGAAGGGGGTTTGGAAAGGGATTTATACCAAAAAGGATGATCAATGTTACTCCTGGTAGCATAAACAATCCATTTCCAAATTTTGGTAGTAGTAGAATTGTAATACCAAATACAAGTAGTGGTAGCATTGTAAAACCAAATAATATACCATTCTTTATTAAACCTCAGTTTATCAATAAAAATGTAACTAGAACTATAGAAGTTAGAAGACAAATTCGTAGAATAAACTTCAAGACTAATAAGGTATTGGATGACAATAGAAGATTAGTAAGACAGGTTAGGAGTAAGAAATTTTTAGTAGATAAGGTTGACATATATGATAAAGCCATAAGAAATTTGATGAAGTTCTCCAAAGAGATGTCAACAGAAGCAGCTAAGTTCAAAAATAATAAAGAATTGACCAATGCTTACTTCAAATCTCAAAAAAGAATATCAAGTCAAATTGAAAGATATAGGAATAAAGTTACACAGATTTCATTACAAGAAATAGAACAAATGAAACAAGGTGAGGAAATAATCAATAAAACTGATATTGAGTATTCTAGATTTGAGTTGATGCAAAGTAATATGCTTAGAAAGATAGTAACTGGTGATCCAATGACTGATGCAGAGATGTCACTTTATAAGTCATATAGAAATTTCCTAGAAAGGAGAGCAGCTGACCCCAAGTTCAAGGTAGATACTGAGATAATTGACTTCTTCAACTTAGGTCCTACAGATCTTCAAATCCCCTATCCTAAGGGGGCTAAGGTCTCTCCTAAAAAGAAATTCAAGTTCCTTGAAAGTGATTTCGACTTCCAAAAGTATTTCAATAGTCCACAATTCAAGAGAATAAAGAAATTCTATGAAAAGAGCAATCCAGTAAATACGAGTTTCAATGTACTTCAAGAAGGTAATCAAACAACTAATGTCTCAGTTGATAATAGTAGCACCATAGCAATGTTTGGTGGAGGTTCCTCAATAAATATGTTGGAGATAAACGGGTATATGTCAGTATAATGTCAGAAGAAGTATCTGCTGGTTTATGGACAAGAAGTCACAAACTGATAAAGTTTGATGTGGCTGGAGATATTACGGTGCCTGAGGAGACTAATGTAGCTCAATCTCTGATGGGACAGATGTTATTCTGTAAGTATTATGAGGGTTTTGGTAATACTCTAATAGTAAAGATAACTTGTGTGGATACTAATGGTCTTTTAGATAAGTTACCTATAAGGACTGGAATGTCAGTTGAATTGTCATTCAGACATGCAAGTTTAGAAAACGAGGAGGTTTTTGAATTTAGTCAGGCAAACAATAATAATCTAATCATAGTCAATATTGATGGAAATCATCAAGACAAGAGACAAATGTACACTTTGACGTGCATTACTCCAACAACTCTGAGTAATCATACAACAAGAGCATATCATAAGTACACGGGTAAGATAGATTCTACAGTTAGAAGTATACTTTCACAATTATTAAGTGCTCCTGAGTCTAGACAGGTTGTAGATGAAACTTCAAATACATATGATTTTTGTGGAAATTATACAAGACCTATCAACCTTATCAATAGACTAGCAACAAAATCAGTAACACCTAAGGCTGAACCAGACTCACCTGAGAAAGGTTTATGTGGTTATATGTTCTTTGAGACACAAAAAACTGGATATAATTTTAGGTCTGTAATGAATATGATGAAAGAAGAATCTGACTTCCCAGTCTATGAAAAGGTTGGAGCTAAAGATGCAATGAATACTAATCCATTCACACTTGCTTCAACACCAAAATTTGTAGAAAGTCAAGATCTCATCAAAAAACTTAGGATGGGTCAATACCAATCCCATAATGTGGTGTATAATATAATGGATAGGAATGTAAATTCCTACATCCATAAGTCGGAAACAGACGGTGAGGTTGCTAGTTCAGCTGATGAAATTCCATCTCGTCGTATACTAAGTGTTCTTGATCTTGGGTCAACGACTGCAAAAGACAATGAGTTAGCAGAACTTGCGGAGAAAGTGACTTGGAGACAATCACATGCTGCTGCACAGTATCAATTGCTATACTCTCAAATGCTTGATGTCACTATTCCCATGAACTTGAACCTTGAAGTTGGTATGACACTAAACTTCAAATTTCCCGACCTAAATACTGGCGAAGGCACCACTGCTGGCGTCACACCAAGTTCTGGTAAATATCTTATCGCAAGACTATCACATGAGTTTGGTAATCCTAGAGGAGATTTTACAGGACTTACACTTGTTAGAGAACACTATCTACCATACGAGGAATAATGAAATCAATTGAAGACCACATCGCAAAGGATAAGGAAATCCTAGAAGATCCTAAAACTTCTGAACCCATGCGTCATCATATTGAAGATGAGTTGCATGACTTGGAGGAGTATGTCGAGCATCATAAAGATGAAATCGAAGCGGGAGATCACCATGACCCTAATGTATTAGAGGTATTTTGTGATGTTCACCCTGACGAACCAGAGTGTCTAGTATATGACGACTAATGGTACTTGAACAAGAGTCTATAAAAACGCACCACCTTGGACAGGATGGGTTCTACTGGTTCATTGGACAAGTAGTTATAGATTCTGCGTGGAGAAATGAAGAAAATAAAGAAACAAACGATTACGGATATAGGGCAAAAGTAAGAATAATAGGGAAGCATCCAGCAACTAATGACATAAAGGATGATGAATTACCGTGGGCACACTTCTTATTACCACCCACGTTTGGATCAGGTATCAATCACACTGGTTTCAGTAATTTTCTCCAAGGTGGCGAGACAGTTTTTGGATTCTTCCTTGATGGTATAGAGGCACAGCAACCAGTCATATTCGGTTCTCTAGCACAGCATAAGAATATGAAGAACCTCATTGACTGGAGTGAGGTAGAAATTGCTGCTACATCAGGATTTTCCCCAATCATGGTTGACCCCTTCATAACAGGGGGTTTGGGAGTAACTACGAAGGTTGGTGGAGATGATGTTTCATTTGAAGGTGGCACAATTCCTGACAATAATGATCAGATTTTAGCATCCAGTGGTGAGAAGGTTGACACCATTGGTAAGATAGAGAACAATAAAGTAATAAAACTAACCAAAGCATCAGAGTGTAGCACACCATCCAAGGCATTGAAGAATATGGGTGGAGCACTTGGTGATTTGATGAAAGTTCTACAGAAATTAGAGAAGACTAAAGCAGGGTACATAGATCCAGTATTGAATACAGTGGTAAATATCGACAAATTAGTGGATTTTGCTGCCAAGAAAATGGCAGGAAGTCTATCCAATGTCATAGCAAATACTAGAACTAAGTTATTCAATAACATTGACGAAGCGGTAAGTGGTGCAATGGATTTTCTTGATCCTAACTTCTTAGCAAAACAAATAGGTATAGAAAAAGCAAAGGACGGTATCTATTGTTTATTGCAAAATATAATGAAGGGATTGAAAAATCTTATTACTAAAGCAATAAAGAGTTTGATTGGTAAGTTGTTAAACTTTCCTTTATGTGCTATTGAGTCTTTCCTATCAGGTATCTTAGGTAAGATAACAGATGATATACAGAAAGCAATCGCTCCATTGATGGCTGGTATCAAAGGTCTTATACCAAGTATTTCTTTACCCAATTTCGGAGGAATGTTGAGTAAAGCAATAGGTGCTATTCAAGGTCTTATGAAACTTCTTGCTTGTGAAGATTCTGAGTGTAAGTTAGACTTAGATGTTGAGTTGAACAAAGGACAGACAGGCAAGAAAGATATGGACTTTGCTAAGATGATTGGAATGACAAACCTTATGAATAAGACTGGTAAGGGTATTGATGGTATGATGGACAATATTTTTCCTGGTATGACTGGAGATCCAGGACCTATGAGTGAGATGGAGAAATTAGCAGGTCCTTGTAATCCATATGACCCTGAGACATGCCAACCACCTAGTGTGCAGTTCTTTGGTGGAGGTGGTTTCGGAGCATTTGGTCAGGCAGTTGTCAATGAAATAGGACAAGTTGTGGGTGTAGACATGAAAGATCTTGGATTTGGATACACTGAGACTCCATATGTATCTTTTATAGACAATTGTGAGAATGGTAGGGGTGCTACTGGTATAGCAGTTATAGAGGATGAAAAGGTTGTAGAGGTCATCATGATAGAGACAGGTGATGGTTATCTTGGATCTGGTAGTGCAGGAGAAGAAGTAGTTGGTGTAATTGAAGGTGCAGATATTGTCAGCACAGGTACAGGATACCAACCAACCGACACAGTATCAACATCAGATGGTTGTGTGATGACACCTGAGGTAATCAATGGTAGAATAGTAGGACTAAAAGGATCTTGCCCAATGGGTGGTGGTTTATCTGGTCTTGCTGTGAATAGTTCCACTGGTTATGGTGCAGTTCTAAGACCTAGAACAAAATTTGTACCAGTCAAAGAATATGCATCACCAAGCATACCAAGCACAAGCGTCCTTACTGTAGTGGATTGCCCTAGAGGTGTATAATGTCAGAGAATAAAGTACCACCAATAATAATAAATCATCCCCATGACGGTTCTCTAAGGATCGGTAGGGAAGATAAAGATGTACTGAGAAAAGCAGATTGCCAGTTAAAGGCAGGATCGGATGCAACCTTACGTTTATTCAGAGATGGTGGTTGGGAAATAAGATCCAAAAGAGGTATAGAGGTAGATAATCCTGGTTCTAACATTATACAGTCAGGATCAGGACCTCTTTGTATAAAGGTAGACGGAGACTTCAATATTGAATGTGGTGGTGAGTTCAACGTGAACGCTGCGAAGATAGTTATGGAAGCAACTGATGCTGAAGAAGGTAATATAAAACTAAATGCAAATCAGGATTTCTTTGCAGAAGCAAAGAAAACTGCTAAATTGAATGGTAGTAACGTGCAAGTCATTGCAACACAGAATCTTATAGCAAGATCAGATGCTGCACATGTATTGCAAGGAGGGTTTGTTCATGTACATGAATCTAACTCTAAGATCATACCACCATCACTCAAAGAATTCATTAGTAAAATACAAAAATGAATATACCAGATATTTTCTCAGGTAAAATCGTAATAGGACCTGAACCACATGTTGATCAATCAGTAGAGACTCTTGATGGTGACAAACCATATGTAGGAACTCTTTCAGCAGTAGGACCTGTGTTTCTAGGAGAGCATAGTGATATAGCGTTTGGACATATTAACATAGGTACAGATATAGGTCTTCAAAAATTTGAACCCAAGATGAAGGGTAGAGCATTGGATGTAGAGGGTGACGTAAGTATAGTTGGTAATGGTGGTGGTGCTCAAGGTGTCAATGCATTAGTAATAGATGGTGATGTTTATGTCACTGGTGCGGTTGATTGTTTATCTAAAGGTAGATTAGAATCAAGACACAAAACTGCTGACAGTTTACCTAAACCATTTGATATGGTACATCCCAGTAAGGGAGAAGGACATAGACTTAGATATGCTTGTATTGAAGGACCTGAGGTTGGTGTATATTTCAGAGGTAGAACACAGGACAATGAGATTGTGTTACCTGACTACTGGAAAGACCTAGTGGTGATTGATAGTATCACGGTTCAAACACAACCAGTTGGATCAACACAGGATATTATAGTAAAGGAATGGGATGATAGTAAGATAACACTTGAAGGTGTCACTGATTGTTTTTACCACGTATATGCTGAGAGAAAAGACGTCAATCCACTCGTGGTAGAGTATCAAGGAGAAACTTGGGAGGATTATCCAGATCCTAAGTATGACGATCCTAAGTATTCTAGGTAACGTATAAATACTGAAGTAATAATATCTCAGCAAATGGCAGCAGAAGAGTATTCCCCGTCCAAAGCCACGATTAGATGCAAAGGTAAGATTCCACCCGATGGACTCATATGCCTTCCTGATGCATGGGCGAACAAAATCAAACCAGAGTCAATGGTAGTTCAAATAACTCCATACGGTGTATGGCAAGAACTATACATTGAAGCAATCCTTTATGATGGCAGACAGGTTCAAATCAAAAACAACCTAGGTGCTGGTATCACAGGACAGTATAATGCTATGGCAAACGTCAAAGACGGAGAAACCATAGAAGATTGACATAAGCAGTCTTCTGCGTTATATTAGGGAGAACCACAAAATCTCTTATGTACATTGAAGAATACGTCAGTAAAATCGAAATCAACATCCCAAGGGCATCAGTAAAGATCCATGGGTGTGATGGTCAGGTGCAAACAATTGATTGTGACGATGCTGACCACTTCTGTACAATACATCAAATGTCAAAAAAGGCAGTGGAGATTGATGAGGAGATAGAATTGTTATACATATCCTAAAGACAAAATAAATGATACAAAAATTAGTCAGTCAGATTCCAACTTCAGATGTGTTTGTGAAACTCAATCTTGAGACACAATATTACACAAAGCAAGAAGTGAATCAACTAATTGCCGACGCAGTTGCTGAAGCAAGAAGGATTGACGAGGAGTCAATGCGTAAGCATAACAGAGATGCCACTATCATTAGTATGATACTTGGTTTCACTACACTCGCACTTTTTGTTGATGGTTTACTAAGAATGTTGGGTATTATACCACCGTTCATGAACATTGATGTGGATATATTAGAGAAGATTGTACAGAGAGTAGAATCAGATATTTCACCTATCTTACAACGTTTGCCAATACGGTAATGGACTCCAACTTAAAAATCTACCATCAACGTCTTTTGGAAGAAGAAACCGAAGATGTAGAGGATGAGGACTATATTGTACTGATACACACAAAGTTCAACGACGATGGCTGCTAAATAGGTTGAAGGAATTGGTGTCAGGATTTATAGGTAATGCCGTTAAGTAGACTTGAAAATTTTCTAAAAAATATACAGGGTAATGTTTTATACGTTAACCCTGAAGAATTAGATGCGACTGATGATATAAGCAACACAGGTAATTCTAGAACTAGACCCTTTAAAACTATCCAGAGGGCATTACTTGAGTCTGCTAGATTTTCATATCAGTTAGGTAAAGATAATGATAAGTTTGATAAGACTACTATTGTAGTAGCACCAGGTATTCATTATATTGACAATAGACCAGGCTATCAGATCAATACTGCGGGAGCAGTTACTGATGTCAATGGTTCTAGTCAGGCAATAAATGAATTCTCTATAGGTACAGAGTTTGATGTACAGAGCGATCAGAACGTTCTCTTTCAATTCAACTCTGCACATGGTGGTGTCATCATGCCACGTGGTACATCCATCGTTGGTATGGATCTCAGAAAAACTAAGGTAAGACCTAAGTTTGTACCAGACCCAGCTAATACCAACATAGCAAATAGTGCGATCTTCAGAGTTACTGGTGGTTGTTACTTCAGAGAAGTTACAATATTTGATGGAGATCCAGCAGATAGAATATTCAAAGATTATACAACATCAGTATATCAACCAAATTTCTCACACCATAAACTAACTGCATTTGAGTTTGCTGATGGTAAGAATCAGATAAGTGGTAAGGGTCTAACTGACCTAGACATGTACTATGCTAAGTTGACACTGGCATTTGGTAACAGTTCTGGTCGTGCTATCCCATCATATCCTAGTAATACAGACTTTGAGAAGGTAACAGACGAATCAAGAATCGTTGGAGAACTATCTCAGGTAGGTGCAATTGAGATTGAGGACATATATTCAGGTGTAAACCCATCATCATCCACTGCTACCACAGTTGTGTCGGTTCAAACTGCTGAGCCACATGATTATAACGTGGGTACTCCAGTTATAATAAGAGGCGTAGCCGGATCAGGTAACGTCAACGGTACAGAGTATGATGGTGTTCATATTGTTACTCAGGTATTGAGTGATACGTTGTTTACTTATAGTGTAACAACTGCACCAGCATCTACAGCAACTCCCAACCTGTCAGGTCTAGCTCCAACTGTTGCGATTGAAAGTGATACCGTAGCATCATCATCTCCATATATCTTCAACTGTTCTGTAAGATCAGTGTTTGGTATGAACGGACTTCATGCTGATGGTGCAAAAGCATCTGGATTCAAGTCAATGGTTGCTGCCCAGTTCACTGGTGTATCACTAAACAAGGATGATAATGCATTTGTAAAGTATGACTCAGTATCTGGAACTTATAAAGACCAAGCAACATTAGGAAGTTCCACTACATTACACACTGACTCGTTTGCAATACACAAACCAACTCATGAGAGTTTTCATATCAAGGCATCTAATGATGCTGTATTACAGTTAGTATCTACGTTTGCTGTAGGTTGTGGTAAGCACTTTATTTGTGAGTCAGGTGGTGACTCATCTATCACTAACTCTAACTCTAACTTTGGTGAGAAAGCGTTAGGTGCTGATGGATTCAAGTTTGATGCGTTCAATAAAGATGATAAGGGATATCTCGTCAACATACTTCCAGCACAGAAGAACTATGCTAACGAAGTAAACTTCAACTGGTTGAAGATAGATGTAGAAGACACAGTCGCAGCAGCAAGTAATAAGTTATACATCAGAGGTTATAAGAACAAGGACACAGTTCCTTCAGATAAAACTTCAGTATTTACTGTTGGTAACAGGCTTGGTGAAACACTGAACCTTACCATTGCTGGTATTACATCAACAGCAAATGTATTGATGACAGTTCCTAGTGGAGTAGGACCTTCTGGTCGGAAAGTCCACAAGGTAGGTAGAGCTGCTGGAATCAATAGTATAACAAGTGATGTTATAACACTACAAGCAAATCATAATCTATTCCAAGGTGAGTCAATCAAGTTCTTCAGTGATTCTGGATCATTACCTGATGGTGTAGAGCATAAGAAGACATACTATGCTATAACAGCATCACTTGCTGCTAACCAAATCAAGATAGCAACAACCAAGAATAATGCACTAGCAAATAATAATATTGCTGGCGTCAACAACCTTGGTGGTGAACTAACAATCGTCTCTGATGTGGTAAGTAAAGTGCCAGGTGATCCTGGTCACCCAATACAATGGGATGAGACTGGTTGGCACGTAAATGTGGACTCAGGTAATGAGTTACACACGTTTATAGTACAGAACCAGACTGGTATTACACCTGAGACAACAAACGTATTTGTTAGAAGACAGGTTGATAATAGAAGAGACTTAGAGAAAATATATCAAGCAACTTATATCAT
>VTLG01010614.1_pt1 | contig 18255 bp, 22 predicted proteins | sample 4694571 | NCBI WGS metagenome assembly VTLG01 (sample SAMN12604809, study PRJNA352737) | marine metagenome | biome: ENVO:00000447; feature: ENVO:00000209|ENVO:00000569|ENVO:01000036; material: ENVO:00002151; isolation source: viral sequences binned using virsorter ... | reverse complement strand
TGCGCTGATTCACTGAATAACATGATACCTTTTTGTATTGGTAAAACATGCCGAATAATAGCTGGCTTAACGTCACTTGCAGCCATATCAATAGGATCAGCATCACTAGAAGATATAGCAGAGTTTACAAAGAAGTTAAAATAATCTGCAGGCTGACTGATAACAGTCTGTTCTCCTGAGATCATGCCTAGTCTGTTTCTTACAAAGAAGAGTTGTGATATACCTTGACCTAAGAACGTAGGCATAGGATTAGTTAAATCATCACCTGCCTGACGGTCTATCCAGTAATTACTTAGCTTTGTACCTTGCCATGAAGTAGGTGCTACCCTACCATTTGTAGTACTACTATCAGCTGCATTCTTATGCTGTGCATCTGGGTCTAGTGTTGTCCATGCAAAGTTACCATTACGATAGTTTATCAATGAATGAGGCATGGTACTATAATCAAACCCAGCATCTATGTCAGGTGCTACAGTTTCTTCCCAGATACCTGCACCTACATTACCTGATCCTGTACCTGATGTTATGAATTTAACATAGTAATCATCTGAGTCTGAGTCTTCTGTGTTCGCCACTTTAGCAATGTAGCCATCCTTACACTGTCCAGGTAGTTTAGATATATTCTGTACTGTACTGGTAAATGCATATAACGCATCACCTGTAAGACCACCACGTACACCAATTGATCCAAATGCATAGTTAGTTTGTATGTATAAACCATTACCTGCTACTGTAACAGCACAGGTATTACTTCCTTGGCCATGATACTTATCTTCTACAGCCTTTTTAAGGTTACCTAGTACTAAGTCAATACTAATTTCACCTTTCTTAATACTTTTTGGTGTTCGATATACTGCAGCACCTGAGTCTGTATAAGATTCATACTGAGATCTACGTGTAATAGTTACATCATAGCTAACACCATTAACAGAAACAGTCTTAGTTATATCACTACTTCCTACATTGATACCATTATCTTGTAATGTTACCTGAGCAGTGTATTGCGTATGGTAATCAGGGTTACTAGTAGTCTGACCATTGCTAGTATAACTATCAACAAAATGAGTTGCATTGACTGTTACAGTAAATTGAACATCTTCCCATGCACCATCTCCAGCACCACCATAGTATGTAGTCTTACCAGTACTAGAAGCATCTGCATTAGTGGATTCCCAAGTAGCACTAGACGTGCCAGTCTTAACTACTTCTACAGCTTCTGCTCTATACTTAGTAGTTGAACTTAAACTAGGGTTACCTAATGATACTACATACTCTGTATTATATGCTATCTCTTGTAAGGTAACAAATGCATAGTTATCTTGAAAGGATGCTGTAGTACGTGCTTTAGCTACTAACTTCTGAGGGTTAGATAGTATGGTATAGTCGTTAATAGTAATTTTACCTAGAGGATCTGTTGCTCCTAAAAGGTAGTTAAAATTTTGTGGCCCATTATCACAGAACACCACTCCTTTTTCAGTACCATCTGCTAGATCCCATACACGTATATTAGGAGTACCTGTAGTGGTAACCTGTACTAAATATTTCTCGTCATCATCTCTAATAATATCAAACCATTGACCTCCATCGACAGCGTTAGCAAGTTTACCAACGTACTCACCAGGAGGTCGCTTCTGTAATCCAAAGGTTACATCAGGGTGTGCGTTATGGCAGGTTCTAAGCTGACCTGGAAATTTAATAAAGTCTGGTTGTTGAGATACCCCACCTAGAAAGTTAGGGATACGTTGGTTGATTGCTGCCATTATCTTTGTAGAGCGTTAAAGGGTCTAAAGCTGGTGTAAGATTGCCTGTTACGTCCGTCATTGAATACATTGTAATCAGCTTGAGCTGTGTCATATTCAATAGCAAGAGACCTGGCTACAACTTCGTCTTGTTGTAATGCAGAGGCAGATGCTTCATCAGCTATCATCCTCATAGATGCTATACGACAAGCTTTAGCAGTAACATAATCTTTAAATACTTGTGGAAGATCTTCAAAAGCATACATATAAGTTACATCAAGATACATTGTATCCTCATCTGGAAACTTATCAGAGTGCTCGTAGCGGTTATATAATTTCTTGGTGGTAACATTCTTATTATTTACTAGCTGTGTAGTAGCTTTCATAGTTACATCATATGTATCTAAATGATAATAACGATTAGCATCTACTGCTATTATATTGTCACCTAGTTCAACCTGGTCATTACCATCAGGAGTAAACTTAACTGCCTGTTCTTGGTTGAAAGACCAGCCCTCGGCTTGAACTTCCCTTACCACCTGACGGAGAGTAGTCTGTGCAATAGCCACTTCGGGGCTTTGAGTTTCAAGGGTATTAACTGGACTCTCACCGACACTCATTAAAATTGAGTTAACAGCATCCAGTTCTTTGGACGTTGCATATGTAGGGGTTGCCATAATATAAAAAAAGGGGACCGTGAGAAGTCCCCTGTATGTTGGTTAATGGTATATATCTTAGAATGCAGTCGGAGCTGTATTAGTAGTGTGAAGCTCAATACATGAGGCTGGGTTAAGATAGTCGGCTCCCATTGCGAGGCGTCCGAGTATAATATCGCCTTGGTAAATCACTGACACATCACCACTCGTTACTTGAACCTGTGGTCCGATGGCTTCAACGACACCTGCAGCTTCCTTCTGGAAGATCAATCCGCAAGAGGTTCCCCAAGTGTTAGCAAGTCCGTAATCATTGTTGATTCCGCCTTGTGCAACTGAGGCATTCTCCATTGTTTGACCAACGAATGAGCCAGCATTATCGATAGTTGTAGCAGTACCATACTTACCTTGGAAAGGTACGTTCATGGACTGGAGGATTTCGATGCCTGCAATAGACATGATTCCCTTACCTTTCTGCAATCCATCGCCTTGTGCATCCCTATTGATCAGCGCATTCGAAGATACGTTCTCAATAAGAGTGTAGTATTGGCGAGGTGAGAGTACGGCGACACGGCCTTCCTGACTTACTCCTTTCTCATCTAGCTGTGTTGCAGCTTCAAAGAATGCTGCTACTAGCTTAGCTGAATCAAGAGCGTCAGCGGCTGCACCGGAACCGGAGCCTACCTGGATTGTAGATCCACCTGGCTCAACCTTACCGGAAGCCGAGATGGGGTGTGCCTTACGGGCACCACGTGAGATAGCTCTGAAGATGAGTCTATCATACTTTTCTGCGAGAGCAAATCCAATCTTCTTAGAAATCTCACCGCGTAGCTCATAGTGAGCAAGGGTCTCGTCAAGATCATACACGAATGCAGAGCTGATTAAGAGGTCATCCATTTGGATGGTCTTCTCAGCTACTGGCAGTGCGTTCTCCGTACCCAAGATAGGTGTACCTGGGGTATGGTAGTCAGCACTCATGCGTCCAGTGTAGATGAACTGGAGACTCTTACCGTTCTTTAGAGTACGACGGGTGACAAGATTTCTGGCGATTGTATTATGCTGGAACCCTTTAAATAACTCTCCTGAGAAGAGTTTCAGATAGGTTCCGTACTTGGCATCATACCCAGCCTGGTTTGTCGTCAGGGCTAGAGGGGTTGAGCCAGTACTATTAATTCTACCTAGGGCGGTAGTTAAAGCATTAGCCATTTATCTATGTAAAAGTTTATATAAATTTTCTCAGCTGAAATTGTTTGCGCGTTGTTTTGTAGGTCTATCCCTACCGTCTAGACGGCAAAGGGTATCCGACGTATCGGGCCGATGCCAATGCAGAAGAGGTCCGACTCTGAGGTGCCTCTTCCACTAATCATAGAGAAGTCAATGCTGTCTCTAGATCGATCTCTTCTGTTTCATTATTCATGTAGTCATCAATTGCTTTAGCAATCTTCTGGCCTTCAGAAGGATCTTTAATATCAATTGGTTCGGATTTGTTCTCAGATCCTAGCCAAGTTACGTTAGCTTTCTCCATCTTTTGCTGGTTCTAATTTTTTTACCTCGGATTCAAGGTTGGCCAATAGATCCACCAACTCTGATTTTCTTCTCTCGTAAGCACTATCAAGTTGTTCGAGCTGGGCTTTGGCTTCTTTAACTTCGTTTTCTTTTTGGGTGAGTTTAAGTCTTCCAAGTTGCTCCTCTGATACAACGTAAACAGTGCGTGTAGGTGGCGCAAAAGCGTAGTCAAATAGTGAGTACATTAGTATTCATTGGTAAGTGTGCAAGGGCAGTCAGCTTTGCAGTTCTCATGGTAGCGTAGATGAGACACTTCTACAAAGGTGAAGAACCCCAGGATCATCACAAGGATGACCCATGGGGATTCTAGGTACTTCATCAGAACTTATACTTAGCGCCGATCTTAGTACCGTATGCGTTATCAGCATCCTCATCAGTGATGAATGATACTTCTCCATACACATCGAGCTTCTCATTAGCAGCTACGGATGCACCGAGCTTGCCTGAGAATTCATTTGTACCATCTACAGCGTCGCCTCCGACGAGTGCAGGACCACCTTGAATGTAGTATCCGAGGTCACCTACTTCTCCTTCGTAGCCAACGTGAAGGTCGGTAGTACGGGAAGTATAATCAGTTCCTGTATAAGATGCGTTAGACTCAACGTTTACATAAACGCCAGCCATTGCAGGAGCAGAAGCGATAGATGCCGCTAGAGCAAGTGCAAGTTTTTTCATGTTAAGTTTTACTTAGTAGTTTTTGTGTACTCAACACCACGATACCTTAGTTTAACAGTCATTGTTAATACTCCAGTACCACATCCCCGTTCCATGATGTGGTTTCATGCGTCCCCCGAAGGGATGAACGGACGTGGTGTGAGGTGGCTTCTACTGTATTGACATACGAGCCGCCTTATTTACCTAGAATAATCCAGGTATGATTTGTCCAGTAACAATATATGAACCTAGTGCTGCAACGAATCCTATCATAGCAAGCTGTCCGTTGACACGCTCTGCATTTTCATAGTAGTTTACATCAACTACTTCTACTTGAGGTTCGGTTGCGAATTTGTTATCCATTGAGGTTGTGTTAGGTTTACTGGGCGGGGATGATAAGTCAGGCCGCCGCTGTATGTTAAGCTAAATCTAATGGGAAATTATGTGCGTTTCTTTCGTGCATGACTTCCATGCCTAGGTCGGCTCTATTGAGAACATCAGCCCAGGTAGGTACGACTCTTCCGTTGGCATCAACAATGGATTGATTGAAATTAAACCCATTAAGATTGAAAGCCATAGTCGAGACTCCCATAGCGGTGAACCATATGCAAACGACGGGCCAACTAGCAAGGAAGAAATGAAGAGCACGGCTATTATTAAAACTAGCGTATTGGAAAATGAGTCGCCCGAAGTATCCGTGTGCGGCGACAATATTGTAGGTCTCTTCTTCCTGTCCGAACTTGTATCCATAGTTCTGAGACTCGTTGTCAGTTGTTTCTTTAATAATGGAACTGGTGACCAATGATCCGTGCATAGCAGCGAACAAAGATCCACCAAATACCCCCGCAACTCCCAACATATGGAAAGGATGCATAAGGATATTATGTTCCGCTTGAAAGACAAACATAAAGTTGAATGTTCCCGAGATCCCCAACGGCATACCGTCAGAGAAACTTCCTTGTCCGAAAGGATATACCAGGAAGACAGCAAAGGCTGCTGCAACTGGCGCTGAGTAAGCAACACAAATCCAGGGGCGCATCCCTAATCGATAACTAAGTTCCCATTGTCGTCCCAAGTAAGCTGAGATGCCGATGAGAAAGTGGAACACAATGAGTTGATATGTTCCTCCGTTATACAACCACTCGTCGAGGGTTGCAGCTTCCCAGATTGGGTAGAAGTGAAGACCGATTGCGTTAGATGACGGGACGATAGCCCCTGAGATGATGTTGTTTCCATAGAGTAATGATCCTGAGACGGGTTCGCGGATGCCGTCAATGTCCACAGGAGGTGCAGCTATGAAGGCAATGATAAATGCTGTGGCAGCTGTAAGTAGACAGGGGATCATTAGAGTACCGAACCATCCCACATAGAGACGGTTGTCAGTACTTGTAACCCAGTCACAAAAGCTTTGCCAATTGTTGTTTGGTTTAGTTAATGTGGCTGTTGACATTAGTTGTTGTAGCTAGTTTTTTTTGGTTTGTCTTTCTTGACTTTTTTCTTTTTCTTTTTTTTGTTCCCGCTTAAGAATCTATAACGGGGTGCCATTAGAAGTAACCTGATTCCAAAGCTTTCTGAAGCTCAGCGTTTCTCTTTTGTTTAGCTCTAATTATATTAGAGACTGGGCTTACATTCTTTTTATCAGAGAGTTTTTTCTCAATAGCTTTGAGTACTTTCTTTGAGGTTTTACTACCCATTACTTTTTAGCCATTAGTTTTTTACGGCGCTCCTCTTCCTCCTTCCGTAGCTTCTCACCTGCGGTTAAAGCTTGTCGGTTATTAGTAGGAGGTTTTTTATAAGGTTTATTTTTTGGCATCGCCAGTACCTAAAGCTTCAGCTGGAGTCTTACCCCAGCGATCTTTAAACTGTTGCTCGGATAACCCTTCGGCTCCCTTGCTATCTACGATAAGCTGTGCTTCTTCTTTGATGCGTGAGCTTTTGATTCCTTGTGTTGTCATACCTGTAAGTTAGATCGTTCTAGTCTTTGCTGTACATCTGCGCGATACGCAGGGTCTTCATCATATCTTGGGCTCTCCATATCTCGTACAACCTCAGCCATACTACGATACTTAGCACCCATGCTAGGTGTTTTACCTGTAACAAGATCAGGCTGTCTTCCAATTGCATCTTCATATTGTGCATTGGTAGCTTTGACTGCGAACTTAATCGCTGCCATGTTTCCAGTCTGCATTACCTCATCAAAAGTTTTAACATCTTCTTCCGGTAAGTTCTGTTGCATCCAAGAGGTTAAGTTTTCATAACCTTCTTTACCGCCTGTAATCTTTTGAACTTCTGATACATCAGAGTCAGATAATTCTTGACCACTTCCAAAACCAAAGTCATTACGTGCACCTCTTAAATAAGTATCAACTAAGTCAGGAGCAAATCCTGCATCAGTTAATTGCTTAGTCATTTCAGGTGTTAATGTCCCATTGTTTTCTTGGAAATGTTTACTCATAACAAACGGATCTACACCAGCTTCTTCCATGATAGCTGTTACATCACTACCATAGAGCTGTTCAACTGTATCATAATCTACAGAACCATCCTCATGATAAGGTTGTCCATATTCAGATTCAGTCTCATCCTTTACGTCTTCAGATACCTCGTCGGTGGTACCCTCACCCATCTTCTTTTGAAGTTCTAGGTAAGCCGCCTCCAAGTCTTCTGCATTTTTATATTTCCCAGCCAGTAACTCTGACTGCTCTTGTGCCATCTTCTCGCCTTGTGCGAGGTTCTCAGCATCCCTTGATTCATTAGATGATATAATCTCAGGATCATTAGATGGATCGTATGTGATTGTTTCTGCCATAGTGAATTAAACTGCGGGAACAGGGGCAGCTGGTTGCTGCTGTTGTTGTTGGCCCATCATGGCATCAACCATGTCTAGTGCCTCTGGGTTTTTACTTGGGTCCATCATTGGAGCTTTAGCAAACTGACCAGCCTGCTTAAGCATCTCTGCTTGTTGCATCTGTTGCATCTGCTGTGCTTGCTCAGCGTTTCTTTCATCAACACTCTTAACTAGGTTAAGTATATCAATACCTTGTGCAGCTGCAAGACGTTTGATAGCTTCATCAGCATTCATATACTGAGCTAAAGCTTCTGGTCCCATAGTCTGTGCAATGGTTGTAATAAATGTGATCAAAGATTCACGATCTTGTCCACGTCCTAGAGCATTAATACCAGCAACAATAGTTACATGTACTAAACCTTTAGGTAGTGCAGGGATCTTCTTAGATATAGTAAGAGTGTGCATCTTACGATCCAAGTATGGTATCAGGAACTCAGCAGTAAGTAAGGAGAATAGTCCACCTAACTGTTGCTCTAGTTCCATCTGTGTCATTCGTACTTCCTCTGCGGTAGTACGTTCTGACTGTCTAGGATTCAGTACGAGGAAGGCTTCACCTATCCTGCGTTCTATAACCCCAGCTAAATCAAATGCAGTACGGAAGTCGGCCTGCTTGCCTACTTGTACCACTCCAATATCATCTGGCCGCCCTTGAATGATAGCACCATTGCTAGCATTTGCTAGTGTTGCTGGTTTAGTCGTCGAGGATGGAGCTACTGTGAAAACAACCTTAGCTGCAGCTGCTGATCCCTCAACGAGAGCTTGCATTAATGCTTCTAATGATTTTAAATCTCCAAGAAACTCTTCTACTCTAGACCTACCATAGTCCTCACCATCTACTGTAACAAAACGTAGAGGTAACCATGGACTCTTATCAAGCGGTGCTTTACCTTCACTCTTTGGTATTAGTTTATCATCAGCTTCCTGATGCCAATACCATCCTTTCTTACTAGCCCTGACACAGGTATATACATCAACATCCTTGTCGTGAGTCCCTGTGCTACCGTCAACGACACTGCGCTCAGGGGATTCTAGAAAGTTTACACCAGCCATAGCCGTAAGTACTTTACGGTTGACCCTTTCGCGTGTAACTATCTCAGTGACATTTCCATTTCCATCACGTTCTACAACATATCTATTAAGTGGATACATTTTCATACCATCTTTAGCCATGTAAAGCAAAGCATTACCTGTGACTACAAGATGTTTAATAGCTGAGAAGATTTGAACACGATCAGTGGAGGCAGCAATGCTCTCCATAACCATACGTTCAATCTTAGCAAAGCTTAGATCCATCTCACTCTTAGCATCAGGAGAGATATCAATTCCTAATCTGGAATCATCCATCTGAAGCTTAAAGAAACTTGTAGAAGGAGGTAGTAACCCAAGCATCAATTTCGATGCAAGGGTCACCACACCTTTCGCTCCAACTGACTGCCAAGGTGTTTTAATCTTGGTGTAGTTAGTTGCTCCCTCTTCATCAACTAAGACTGAAGGGATTGTAAGCTTAGCACATTCAAGTGCAACGTCAAGGAAATTTGTACGGCCACTAGATAATTTTTGATATCGTTGCCGTGCGTTTTCCATTTATTTCTTACCAGTATTTACGTTTGTTCCTGTATTTCCTCCGCCTTGAGCACCAGTAGTACCACCTTGTCCAGTGTTAACTGTACCAGTTGTGTCAGGTGTTACTGGTTTCTTCTCATCAGGAGCGGCTAATTGTTGTGAGCCTTTACGCCTCTTCTTCCTTCTCTCAGCCTTCTTTGCATCAGACTGTTGAACCTTTCCGCCTGCTGCCTCACCTTGTTCAGTGACTTCCAACGCCGATGTAGATACAGGCGGTGGAGTTATAGGAGGTGCCACTGGAGGTGGTGGAGGAGGAGGTGGGGGTGGAGGTGGAGGAGGCGGTGGCGGTGACGGGGGTGAACCTCCGCACATAACTTTATTCCTCGTTTGATAGTTTACTTTTTAAGTATCTTACAACACTAACCTGACCGACTCTATAAGCAAATTCTTTTTCCGATAGGTTTAGGTCAGGCATGTTGTCTGGAAACTGCTCATCAAGTTCTTCGATCAGCACTTCCAGATTAGTGTTAAGCGTACTTGGGAAGATTGGGGTTTGCATGTTCAAAGAACGCTGGCATCCTAGCTCTCTTAGTTTCGAGAAGCCCTTCGGCTTTACCTCTATACATTAAAGAGTCACTCTGATCCAGCCAAAATTTTTTGTCCAAATATTTGTTAGAGCTTGACTTCAATGGGGACATAACCCAGTTGATAGTAGCTTTCCTAAGTTTGTCCAAACTCGGCGAGACTGTTAAGCCAAGCTCTCTGCATACCAGGGAATTCGAGGCGACATGTACCTGTTCGTCCCTTGAGATATCTGCGCTCACGGTGCGCATTCCAGCGTCACCGTTAAAGCGGAAGAATGGAAGGAGGACAAAGAAGATCGCCCTTTCAGCGACCATGGCTTTAAGAATTGTGTGATCTGGATGTGATATCCAGGCTTCCCTGATTCTTTTAGCTTCGGACTCAGCTTTTTCATCAACGCCGTGAGCGTCGGCGATGTAACCGAGAGCGAGATCATGTCTCTCTTCGTCCCTGATATTGGACACAAGTAGCTCCCTCGCTGTTTCTGGAATTTCATTTTTGATGGCTTCTTGGATGAAGTCTCCAACTGGAACTTCCATATGTCTCATAGCGAGGGCGCGAAGGATAGTTTCCTCTGCACCTTCTTGGAGCTTTCCGGCAGTGGTCTGTACTGGAGACCATTTACGTTTTCTATTTAATAGTTTATCATAAGGATTCATTTCATTCACCGCAATCGCATTGTGGAGCAAGTATTTCCTCCAGATATGCGTCGGCTTCAGCGTCTTCTAGTGCAGCGTATGCATCGGACTTGTCCTGAGTGTCACCCATAACCTGTAAGGAATAGTATAAAGAGGTTTGGGGGCTAGCCAGCCACTCTTCCACGAACGTATTGTCGTAGGCTACTACATCCGACCAAGAGTTGAATGAATATCCGTGAAGAAGTCCCGTATTATTTAGTAATGTCACGAAGCCGTCTGCTACTTTCTTGTAAGCATCCCAGCCGACATCGCTGGCAATTTCTACGTTGCCATAATCATATGTTTGTACACCAAAAGTGCCACTGTCTCTATCAACAGTCCGTGCTATTGGAGGTGCAATCTCCGGCGTACATGTATAGCCATCTAAGTCTTGACTCCTGTAAGAACAGGAGGCAGTAGGGGCAATGGCAAAAGCCCTATCCATTCTGTTAGCTCTAGCAATATTAGATGCTAGTTCTATACCCTTATGCAGTTCAGCTACGATAGATCCAGCTCTGCCTGCGGGTGGCCTTCCGGCATTGAAAGTTTCGAGTGCGTCACCGAATTCTCGGTAGGTAATTTGGTATCGTCGCAGTAGATTGGCGAGTCCGAGGAATCCGAGTCCAACCTGACGGTCCGTTTCACTTGGAAGATATTCTCCAGTCCTTCCAACGCCTGTTCGGCCATGAAGATCGCACAGCTCGGACATACCCGTAAAGATAGCCTCTTGTAAGTTGCCGATTGTAGTGGCACCGAGATTAATATGCTGGAGCAAGCACGTTCCTCGTGATCGCAGATATACCTCAAGACAGACGTTCCCATAGATACGGTTCCCATTTTGATCGTGTTTGATTTTGTTAAGCCAGATATCTCCTGACTTGATACCATATATTATGGCGTCCCGTGTTTCCTGATCAGTACTTTTCCACTTTTCGTCGTCAAGATCGACGCATCGTTTGATCCAGGGGATCTCGTGCCTGGGAGTAGTGACAAACTCAAGAGTGTCAGGGTGGTCAATGTCAAGATGAACCACACAAGCACCGTTTTTGTAGACTCCTCCTCTTCGTAGTGTTTCATTTAGTACTGAGTAGATCTTTGCAAACGAGCATGGGCCAGAAGCAACCAACCCCTTGCCATTTTCAGTTCCTTTGGCTCTAAGGTTGGATAAGTGGACTGCCACTCCAGCTCCATGGCGGAGAGCAAAGCTAACATAGCGCCAAGATTTTTCAATTCCATTCTCACCCTCCATCGAGTCATCGACTACGAAGACGGTGCATGATACTGGCAATCTGGATTCAGGGTTATCTATCCATGATTGTACTCGGCCAGTTCGAGCTATCACATTGGCAGTCATTAGACTAAATCTTCTAAATTTGGTGGTGCATAGTTTGGTCCTTTTAAGACCTTCCCATCTTTACGAAAGATAGGTTGACCGTTATCATCAAGCTTTGACATGTTGCTTTTATGTACACGGTCTAAAGCTTCATCTAGATCCCACCCTTGATTAGCAGCGTACTGATAACAAACGTAGACTAGATCAGCTAATTCTTTTAGGCAGTTTGCCTTTGGTTCTGTGCCTGTACGGAACAGCATCCCATCTGCTTGAAGTAGTTCCTTGAACTCTTCTGTGATGAGATTCATTTGTTTACTTCGGCTCTCCCTGCTGATGGAATTTCCAATTCGATACGTCGAACGGAACTCCTCTGCTTGGCTGCTTAGGAATGTGTGGTGTTGATCCGGTGTAATGGTGAGAGACATTCTCTAATTCATTTGATAGGTAGTGAATTGCTTTAGCTAAATCCTCTACAGGATTATCTGATTTGTGACCAGCTCTGCAGACATATTTCACTACATTACCAAGGTGATAATTCAATCCTTGATCTCTAATGAAATCCCATACTTCTATAGATCCCCTGTTATAATACTGGGGACCATAAGATTGGTTCTTGGCGGTCATAGTCATAGTCAGTGTGTTGTAAAATCTTTGCGAGTCTTGCATTCATTAGAGCATCATCGTCTGATAATCCTCTCTCATTATAAGCTTTACAAACAGCAGGCCAAGGCTTTGCATGTTTGTTAAGTATATCTGATGCACGTTTGACTCCTATTCCAGGACAGCCGGAGTATCCATCAGTAGGATCACCCGCTAGGCTCTGTATCAGATGCCATCTGTCTCCATCTTCTTTAGTAATTTCTTCTACGTCATTTGTCATGTCCCATAGGACACCTGGTATCTGACGCATATCTTTATCGGGTGAGACAATAACATTATCTGTACTAGGGTGTGCCGTAGCATCTATCCCTAAAGAATCGTCTGCCTCTAGTCCATCCCTAATAACCACGTTAAAATTATCGCGGCAGTGATTGACCAGACGTTTATACCCCAGAGGCTTACGTCGGTTTCGATGTCCTTTGTAATCCGGAAAAATTTCTTTCCTAAAATTTTGAGGACTCGAAAAGTATAAGATGACTTCATCATCCATCATAGCGGTTTGTATTTTCCGTAGCTCACGTTCAAATACTTTTAAAGTTTCTTTGAAATTAGATTGTGCAATAATAACATCATTACCAAAATCAATAGACTCTTCAGTGGCTTGAGCGGATTTGTAAGCTACATAATCTGTATCAATTAATAGCATTAGTGTACTTCTGCCCAATTTAATCCGATGTTAGCATCAGCTTCAATAGGCAGTCTTAGTTTATAATACTCACCAGCTTCTATAGCGGAAAGCTTGCAATACTTAGCAACTTCCCCCGCTGATGATGGTGGTGCTCCTATTACCTGTTCATCATGCACAAAGGCGTACCTTTCATGCTTAATGTTAAAGGCTATTAGGTTTTGGTGAGTTAGTAGGAGCCATCTTTTGGCGATGACCGCCGCTGACGACTGTAATAAAAAGTTGAGGGACTTATGCCCTTTGTCAACGCTGATATCACGACCGTCGATGGCACGGATGCTACCAGATTCAGAAACTTTTTTGGTAGCTTTAACAAGCTCATTGAGACCTGGAATGGCATCGAGAAAAGCTTTCTTAATCTCTTTGCCCTTTGCTTTCGCTTTATCCTCTGAAAAAGAAGAGTCGTAGGATTTTCCGATTCGGGTGGCAGATGCACCGTATAGAAACGCATAAGTTACAGTCTTGACTTGTTTACGAGAAATGCCAATTTTATCAGCATTTACTTGGTGAATATCTCCATTGAGTAGAATATCAGCATACCTACCACCGTCGTAACGGGCTAAGTAATGAGCAAACATCCTTAACTCAATGCCTGCAAGGTCACTATCGACTAGTTTCCATCCAGGTTTTGTAATGAATAACTCACGGCAATCAGCATCGCTGCTTACCTGTGCCAGATTTGGCTTTGAATGAGCCATTCGGTGCGTTGCAGCACCTATAAAACAGGAGTGGTGAAGCCTGCCATTCTTGACCAACTTTAACCACGCATTACTTCCTTGGGATAACATTCCGAGCTTCTTCTGTATAACTAAGATGTCTCGAAATAGTAATGCTTCTTCTGTACCAACTTCATTAAGTACGACTTCATCAATGACAGCCTTACCTGTAGCAGTTAGTTTTTCAGGTTCCCACCCACCTCGTTTCAGTAACCATGCTATATGGTCTCTGCTACTAGGGTTGAACTCTTGTACTCTTGTCATACCTGCCCCAGCTACATAACCCAAACTACGATTATCTCGTTTAGGTTCCCATTCACCTTTAGGTACGAATGCACAAAGGCTCTGAGCCTTCGCTCTAAGCGTCTCTAAGCGGGTTAAAAGGGTGTTCTCTAGCTCTTCAGCCTTTCGGGTGTTAAAGGGCCATCCTAGGCGCTTCTGGTCTTGCATCATTTCTGCAATCTGATGCTCTAAGATGAGGGGTTCAGGTATTTTTGGAAATGTTTCCATAGTTTAGCTAAAACAGCAACGTCTTGTTTGCAGTATTCCTGCATTTCTGGGCTCCATTCAGCCCAATCTGTGGTCTTTGAGAACTCACCTTTAAAACATTTAAGACGATAGCCGTATGCCTCTAAGCTATGTGATCCATATAAACGTACTGGCATTAAAGGCCACTTACGTGTAGTATCAATATCATAGAGGTTTGGGTGAAAATAACGGCTTAAAATGAGTGTATCCCAATGAGGAGTATTTAATTTTCTAAAGAAAGGGTAGTGCTTTTGTAGTTGTGGTACATCATAACCAATACCATTATGTGAAATAATATTAGTAGCGCACATTAACGAAGTAATCCCATTACATATAGAATATGATCCAGACATCGGTAAGGATTTAGGATCATCTGCATACTTCTCATCATTGTACTCCTCTACAAGTCCAGTGTCTATATCTTGTGTGACAATACAATGAACTCGTTTGGATTCAAACCCATCTGTCTCAATATCAAAGGCGAGATTTAAGGGGTTTTTGGTTTCCATTTGTAGGTTTTGTCAACAAACTTAGCTTTCTTAACAGCCGCTTGTGATGGTGGATTCGGTTTAATTAGTTCTGCTTGTTTAGAATTATCCTTGTTAAACTCATACCATGGATGTTCGTAATGTTCAAAAATCCGTGGTTGGGTTGAACTCGGGTTCTCGGAACTTCGTAACTTCATGTTCGGTAAATCTGCAAGTGTTTAGGTCATAGTTTATCTCGCACGCTGCGCCAGTCTCGCCTGAATAACGATTTTTAAGGATTCTAACAGTCGTACCATTTCCAGAAGTTCCGGCCTGCTGATCTCTTTCGAGGGCAATAACCGTATCTGATATTTGAGCAATGCTATGAGATCCTCTGAGGCTGGACAGGTTAACTCGTCCTCCTTCTTCATGAGCGTGCTTGTCATTACTCGCCCTCCGTAAGTGCGATACTAAAAATAATGTTATCCCTGTTCTCTCTACCAATGATCTTAAACGAGTCATGGTCTGGTCGATCATGCGCCGCTCATCTCCTTCTAATCCACTCAGTAAAATACTGATGTGATCGAGGAATATAACACGACACTCCAATCCACTGGCCATGTATTCGATACGTTGATAAATCGTGTCTGGATCAAAACTTCCAAAACCATCAAAAAGATAAAGATCATAATTGGCAAGAGATACCAGAAAGTGCTGATCGATTTCTCCTTTGTCATGTTCTCCTATGTGTAGTGGTTCACCCACCGCACAAGACATTATTCCGAGGGCGGTGTTTCTATTTCCTGCTTCAAGCTCCAGGATGCCAACCCGTTCCCCTTGCTGTAGCAAGTGAGTTGCCAGGTTTCGACAGAATGACGTTTTTCCGGAACCAGTGCCCGAAGTAATTGTGACAAGTTCTCCATACCTGATGCCGTGTAGCTTTTCGTTAAGTCCTTTGAAGGGATACTCATGTGCGCATTTTAAATTTGGTGTTGTGACTAATTCTCTTAGGGATTTGCCTTCAACAATTCCATCAGGACGGTACGTTTTTGCGTCATAGATAGCCCTTCGAATTGCTTCCATGTCTCCTTTTTGAAGAGCATCTGAGGCATCCTTGTATTTTTCCAGTCTCGCAATCTTCGCCTTGCCAGGAGGTAATAGAGCAGCGCAGTCTTGCGCAGCTTGAATTCCTGGAGTGTCGTTATCAAAGAAGAATACAACATTTTCATAGCCTTGACATAAATCAATTACTTTTTGAATAGCTTTCTTTGCCGCTTGTGCTCCATTTGGAACAGACATGTGAGGCCAGGTAGGCATCGCAGCATATCCACTAACGGCATCTAATTCTCCTTCATAAATGGTTAAGCGGGTTCCTGTATCAGGAAATAAGTTCTGGCCAAAAAGCTGATGATCAACGTTATCGCCGTCCATCCAAAACCTTTTGTCCTTAGTCTTTACTTTAGCCGCACATACCTGACCACTCTTATCAAAGTAGTGCATCCTTAAGGTGTCGCCGTCCTTATGGACACGGTATTTACGGCACTGTTCTTCAGTTAAACCACGCTTCTTTAATGCGACGGGTTTACCTTTGAGCATTGCTCTTTCTTTCGGTGCGGATTGATGATGGTGGCATTCTCCTTCTCCAGCCTCTCTATGCTGACAGACAAAGCAATAAGCATGTCCGTCATTATAACGGGCCAAAGCATCAGAGCTACCACATTGGGGACAGGGTTCGTGTCGTTCAAACTCTGAGCCATTCTCTTGGAATTGCATAGTAAGCACACCAAGGGAAGCCGTGTTTCTCGGCCCACTTGGCATAAGTGGTCTTCGACTTCTTGTTTATTTTATTGTAAGGTGCTTGAAAGACAAGTCGAATATCTAGATCAGGGTTACATTTCTTAACAGCTAACATCTTTTTTCTGTCAGCTGGCTTAAAGAATCCCTTAGTCTCTAGGTATATATCCCCAACAATGAAGTCAGGGATATACCTAGCTTCTATCACATAATCTAATTTCTCAGACTCATATGAATAAGGGACTTGTAACTCATCCAGTAATTCCGCAACCTGTTCTTCCAGGCGACTACGCATTAGAAGTCTTCGTCCTCCTCTTCAACAGAACAGGGGGTTGTCTCTAATACAGGGGCAGGATCAGCTACCTTAAACCCTTTACTATCCCCAAACAATGTTTGAGCATCTTCAGGGGTTAGGTTACCTTCATCCTTAAGACCTGCACTATTATTAAGACTGACAACCTGAATACATTTCAGCTTAACTGAAGATCCAATGGTGTCATCAGGTAGACGGTAAGGCTTTTGCACGAATGCAAGCTTTACTTTACTACCACTATAAAGAGGCGTATCTGTGTCTGTGATGAGCGTACCTTCTGTATCAACAACAGTTGGTACTACTTTGTCATCTGGTTTCCAGCTAAACTTGATCTGATACATACCAGAATCATTGTCTAACTCTTCCCAGGCAGGGTGCTTGACTGTTACCCTATTTCGGTTCTTTGCCTTTGTTCTAGCCCACTCTAGGCAGCTCTCACGCTCTTCTTCCAATTCATCCACAAGGGACTTAGGAATCAGGGCAGCAAGCTTATGACCCCACTCACCAGGAGATAGGATAGCTTGGAAGCCTTCTAAAGTAACTGGACTACTTGTTACATGGGTTTTCATTAACAGAAAAAATAAGTGGAATTAATTACGTCAGAAGGGTTTAATGTTCTGACGATAGGTGGCGGTTCTTTTGCTTCGATAACTTCTCCAAATCTCGTAAGCCAGCAGTCTTGTGTGAAGATCCTTGAGTAGGTTTCTCGCACAAGTCGATTGAGTGTTCCCATGTCTCCTGCTCTAGCCAGGACTGAATCATGGATGACTGTGAATGGTTTTCCATTGAACTGTTGAAAAGAACAGTGCAGGATGGACGCATCTAAACTATGTATGAAATTAGGGGCAGTACTAGATTTATGACGTAAAGGACAGGGAGTACCCTTACCTACTGTCAACGTAACCTTAGTCTGACCTAATAATTGTAGCTTCAGTCGTTTTGTTTCTCTTTTATTGCGTTCTTGATTGACGACAAAACCCGAAGGTGTTGTCCATTCAACCTCAGTAGCACCATCTTTGATGTACTGACCTACGTGCTTTTTAATCCAACGCATAATCTGCATTGGTCCAGGCACTATAGCATCCATTGAAGAGTAGACAGCATCAACTACTTCGGTTACTTCCTCAGTAGTAGGATCAAATCCCTGTTCTTTCAATGCTTCCCGAATGTACACCCGTGAAGATGACTTCGTAGCATTGTAAGGGATTGTCATAACTGTTCTCTTTGTGGTTTTCCGAGTAAGCCATGGATGCATCCGCTTAGGCAGATACTTCTTAGCTTCCTCAGCTACAGCTTTGTAAGCATCACTTGGTTGTTGACCTGGACAGACATTAACTAACTCAGCTGTTGACTGATCTTTAGCTAATCCTGCCAGTATTTGTAGACCACTACATGTAGCGTCTACTGCTACCATTAAACCAGTTGTCTGCTTATCTTTCTTGATACAGCAATGGTAGTATTCATGACATGCTGACAT
>VTLG01007162.1_pt1 | contig 18257 bp, 32 predicted proteins | sample 4694571 | NCBI WGS metagenome assembly VTLG01 (sample SAMN12604809, study PRJNA352737) | marine metagenome | biome: ENVO:00000447; feature: ENVO:00000209|ENVO:00000569|ENVO:01000036; material: ENVO:00002151; isolation source: viral sequences binned using virsorter ... | reverse complement strand
ATGCTGTGCTATGTTATGAATGAAGCGAGGCACTCACTCAGTTCTCTCTGCTTCACACACTGTAATGTTTCAGTTTGTAACGATTGCTTGACATTCACCAACAACTGAGCTATTGTGTATACATGGAAGGCGAACCAGAGCCTGAACCTTGACAACTGAATAAACACGCATGAACAGTGGACAACCAGCGGTCAGCTAGGCTGTAGACTCGACTCAGCCGCTGGTATTTGTTTATTACTTTTTGTTATGCAAAACGTTCTTATTCACATGAATGAATCATACCTTGATGATATCAAGGAACTTGGTCTTGATTATGTAATGAATGATGGTGAAATCGATGTCACCGTCAAAGATATTGCATATGATCCAGATCATTATTATACTGATCCAGATGAACAACTCTGTGATCATTATGATATAGATTACACCTTTGTGAACTGCATCGAGGCAGCGTGACGCGGGGGATCGAATCCCTCCTCGATGTCTAGGCATTATTGCCTAATTATCCACTCGCTAAATTAACATGCAAACAATCAAGACTCAATCACTCAAGGACTCTGAAGCAGTCAACGCTCTAAGCGTAGATAAAGACTCTCTAACAGCCCAGGTTGAGTTCAAAGGTGGTGAGCGTTACACATACCGTGGCGTCACTCTCAAGGCCATACAACAGCTGCTTGATAACCCATCCCAATCCATCGGTGCTTGGGTTAACAACAACCTAGTTGATGGTGAAACCACCTCATTTGTATACGGTTATGAATTAGCATAACATTTGAGTGCGGGGTTGCACTTCTAATTCAGCGCCCCGCTGACTGATCCAGTAGATCAACGGTTAGATCATCTGCCTGTCACGCAGAAGGTTGTGGGTTCGAATCCCATCTGGATCGTTGCACTATATGTGCATTTGTTCACTTACCAATTATCATTATGCAATCAGCATTTGATACCATCATCGATGCCTATGACTACGAAACATGTAAGGAAATTGTCAATTATGGCTGTCAATCTGGTGTGTGCACTCAACACATATATTATGGTGACACCATCAAGTTCTTTACGAAGCATCCCGATGAGATCACTGAGTATATCAAGGACATCCTTGGTATCGAAGCTCTAAAGGATATCTTTGATAAGAATGACGGTAACCTTGACATGTATATGAATGACTTAACATGGACATTCATTGAACTCGTAGCCATGCAAGTCGTTGATGATTATGAAGATGCAGTCCCTGACCTTGAAGGTTACAACCCATCACGAAGCATGAATGAATCAAGGTATGCACAAGTATGACTTCATTCATCGTGCTAGTATGTGTAACCATCTTGTTATACATCTTCTTGAAGAATACAATCAATCACCCTTGATTCTCTTCTCCTGCCCTACGGGGTAGGATAAGGGATTCACTCCCTTACTGTTCACCTAACAAACAAACTCATGAATGTTTGGACACTCACCTCTAATTGCTTTGGAGAGCCTCGACTCCTTGGAGTATATGAAGATGTTGAAGGAGTTGCAGCAGAACTCCAACATCTCAGCTCCGTTGCTGACCCTAACGATGAGTTTAGAATTAGATTCGCTGAAGTTGAAGAAACATCAGATGTAGAATTAAGAACTCAACAATGTGAAGCAGCAAGGAGGGAGAGATTAGAAGAAGCAGCAGCAAGCTGACTTCAGCGGGTATAGTTTAACGGTAAAACTGCAGCCTTCCAAGCTGTTGTTACCGGTTCGAATCCGGTTACCCGCTTTGGGATTAACACTCCCATTTGTTCACTCACTGTTTACTATGACAGCAACACCTAAGAAACTAAATCCTAAGCCTGTTAGGAAAACAAATGATTCACAATCACAGACGGTTGTTATCACTAAACAGCGAGACTTTACCCACAAAGAACCTATTATTATCCCTTCACATCTTGAAGAAGTACCAGTAATCAGCGCTGCATCTTATATCAAGGACGCACGCAATCGTTGGTACATACATACACAAGAGGTCAAGGAAGTATGGGATGTACACGTTGATCTATTCAACAGGGTAAAACCTCATGCTCTTAGTGCTCACGACTATGTGGTTAAGAGATATCAGGAGTTAACTAATGGGTAGTTGGTTAGTTCCTTTCTATTGTGTCTTATGTTTAGTTGTGTTCTATATCCTTTGGGTATCAGATCATAACTCACCTCGACCACCTCGTTATTAATGACTATGACTGATGCTCAAGCTTACACTGAAGCTTTAATGTTAGCTATCGTTGCACCTAGCGAGGAGGATAGTCAAATGGCTATGCAACTGGCACAACGTGCAGCTACTGCCTTATCTGAACATGATCAAGACCTTTGTCGAAAGGGTGTTGAAACATGTATGGAATACTTAAGGCAGTACCCCTGACTCTCTCCCGAAGCCCTTTCGGGTTTCCTGAGGGACTCACCATCCCTTATTGTTCTATCTATTAAACTATGGATCAATTCAAGAAGTATGAATTCACTATTAAAGTGAAGACTAATCATGACCCAAGACAAGCTATCTTTGAGATAGTTGATGCACTCAAGGGTATGTTACCTGTTCTTTCTATTGAACATCGTTTAGTAGAAGACAGGCCTACCAATGACGAACATCACGGGGGTATTACTGATGAAGATGAATTAACTCACTATAGAGTTAATGCAGATGGAACTAAAACAGATCTATCTAGAGGATTCATTCCATGATAATACCTAACTGGCAACATCATTCAACTAAGTTACAGAAACGTAGCTTAAAACCTCAAGCTTTACGTGCTGCTAAACGCAGAACTAAAGTACTAATTAAATACTTACTTTCACAATCACATGCCTAAGTATCATGTTACCCTGTCATCTGGCAGGGATTTTATTTTAAATCACCCAGGAAATGAGTACGACATAGCTTATGAGGCTTATGATGAAGCTTGTCTCATGGACGATTACCTTGTAAACATTGAACCTATCCCTGATGTCGAAAAAACAACCCTACTTCCCTAATAACTGGCGAGCTATCAAGGACTGTGATGAAAGCTTCTTCTTACCTATTGATTATGAAGAGTTCATGGACTGGAAGATAGGTGGTTATGAGCTACCATCATCCGTTAATTGTGTAATCCGTGAACGTAGTCTAACAACTGGTAAAGTAAAGGAGTATGTTTACCAACGTCCAATGGCTGCTAGAAAGAAGTTAGAACAACGAATGCAATCTGGTGAATATGAATTCACTGTGTGTAATGGTGAAGCTATTCACTTATTAATACCAATGGAGGACGACCCTTATGACGACCCGCTCGCTTGAAGATATATACACATATCAAAGGCAGGCATTAGATCTGCTAAGTAAAGATCATCCTCACTATGAAGAGATCAAAACCTTATTAACCCAACAAGTTCAAGACGAAGTATGGGAACATGCCAACACCCGCACAAATTGAGGAGCAAGTACAACTTGAAAGAGATCAAATAGCTCAAGGACTCAAGAGATTACGTAAGAATACGTGTCAGTTAGAAGAAAAGAGTTATGCATCAGCTACAGTATATGGTATTGCTTCAATTGATACCTTATTACCTGAAGTTGTTGTTCAAATCAAGGACACAACCAACAGATTAAAGAAAGGTCAAGCCGGTAAGGCTTTCAAAGAAATACAACAATACTTAGCTGATCTTGAGCCATTAGCTGCGGCTGCGATTGCATGTAAAATAACATTTGACAAAGTATTCAGCTATAAAGAAGGTAGTAATCAGATCGTTAATGTATGTGATTCTATCGGACATGCTGTAGAAGATGAATGTCAAATGAGACACTATGAGACTGAAGCACCTGGTTTGTTAACTGTTCTTAAAGAGAACTATTGGCATAAATCCATAGGTACACATCAAAAGATTGTAGTGATTCAAACATTAATGAATCGTTACAATGTGAAACAATGGGCACCTTGGGGTAGATCTAATAGAGTTAAGCTAGGTGCTTGGTTACTTGACTGTATTATGCAGACTAGTGGTTGGTTTTATAAAGATATGCGACAAGAAGGAAGGCGAAGGGTTAATTATGTCATGCCCACCCCTGAATTCATAGCTATCAAGGATAAAGTGATGCAAGATAGTGAGTTATTTGCTCCACTTGCATGGCCAATGTTGATAGAACCTAACGATTGGGGCCAAAAGCCTGGTGGTTACTTGCTTAATGAGGTCATGCGAGGGCATGAAATGGTTAGGCGTGGTAAGGACGGGTGTATACAGGGAGAAACACCAATCGCTTTCCTGAACAAGATTCAGAAGGTAGGATACCAACTAAATACCTTCACTGTAAACGTAGCCGAACAGCTCTGTGAGAAAGGGATAGCAATAGGTAAGTTTATACCTATTGTTGAGATGTCTCTCCCACCCAAACCTCCTGATATAGCAGACAACAAGGATTCTCGTAAGAGTTACCGTCGTGCAGCAGCAGAGGTTATGAATAAGAATGCGAATGCATTCCGTCGTTCTTGTAGAACAAGGATGACTATGGAAGCTGTAAGAAGATTTAAGGGTAAGGAATTCTTTATACCTTGGTCTTTTGATTATAGAGGTAGAGCATACCCTATACCAGCTTTCCTAACACCACAAGATACTGACTTTGGTAAGTCACTGATAAGATTCTCTAATGAATCAGCTGTGACTCACGAAGCAATTGAATGGTTATCTTTCCAATGTGCTACTACATATGGCCTTGATAAGGCTACTATGTCTGAGAGATTACAATGGACTAAAGATAATATATTCACAATCACGCGTGTCGCGTTAGATCCTATAGATAATATAGGTGATTGGGAGTCAGCAGAGGAGCCTTGGCAGTTCTTAGCAGCATGTGATGAGTATTATCATTGCTGTGTAATGCAAGATCGAGCCAAAACTGGCCTACCTGTTGCAACAGACGCTACATGTAGTGGTCTACAGATCCTAGCTGGATTAGCTAGAGATAAAAAGACAGCACAACTCGTCAATGTGCTGCCTGCTGAGAGACCACAGGACGCATATAAGGTTGTGGCTGAGGTGTCCAAATGGAATATACCTGACCGTCTACGAGATATTTGGGATCGGAAGTGTGTTAAACGCACTGTCATGACAATTCCATACAATGCCAAACCTTTTTCCAACCGAACCTACATCAGGGACGCACTGTTGGAGAAAAAAGTAGAGATAGACAAGGATGAACTGACTCAAACAGTTCAAGCTGTACGTGATGCCATGCAAAACGTAGTGCCAGGACCGATGTCTGTTATGAAATGGATCGAAGACGAGGTAGCTCAATGTATTAATCGTGGTATGGTTGAGATAGGGTGGGTAACTCCATCAGGTTTCATAGTCCATCAACGTATTATGAAGAAGAAAGTTGAAACACTTAAGTTACAATTATTAGGTCGTTGTGAAATAGAAGTATCTACTGGTGATGAAAATGAAGTAGATAGAGCGAGGCATAAGGCTGCTACGGCACCTAACCTGATACACAGTCTCGATGCTAGTTTATTACATCTCAGTGTACAACGTTTCGATTCACCTATAGCCTTAATACACGACAGTGTGTTATGTAGAGCTACTGATATGTCTTTACTGTCTCATATAGTAAGAGAAACCTATATGGAACTCTTCGCTAAACAAGACTACTTAAACGATTTCGCCGGTCAAATCATGGCGGAAACGAAACCACCGATTATAGGAGACCTTGAACCGTCTACTGTAATTGACTCCACTTATTTTTTCTGTTAAATGATTAATCACTCATTATTTGATTCATTCTTTGCACCAACTAGAGTCATTGTGGTCTCTGAAGAGAGGTTACAACAGGCTGAGAGGGAAGCAAGAGAGAATCATTTACAAGCTATCGATTGTAGAATCGAAGAGCTGACTAAATATCGTAACTCCTTAGCTAAACAACTAGAAGCTACCAAACCTGGTAAGGATCTAGATGCATTAGATGGAGCAGAGTGTGATGTCTAGGACGATACATACTACTGATAAACCAGTAACATTAGAGGGATTCCAAGCCGTACTAGAACCTAGTAAGTTTGGTTATTCACTCTCGGCTGTGGTTGATAAAGAAACTATTGACAAGCTAGAAACTGAGAGGGCTGAAGTTCTTAAATGGGCTGAGTCTAAGCTCAAGAATCCTAAGCGCAGTACACTTAAACCCGAACCTTGGGAAGAAGTTGCGAAAGGTAAATATAAAATTAAATTCTCTTGGAATGAAGAGAACCGTCCTCCTGTGGTAGACACAGAGGGCTCACAAGTAACTGATACAAAGACACCGCTTTATGCTGGATCTACTGTTAAACTGGGTTTCTATCAAAAGCCTTATATTCTACGGGATGGGGTTACCTATGGTAGTTCTCTTAAGTTGGTTGGTGTACAGGTTGTCTCAGTAAAAGGAACTGCTGGTGTTGATACAGGTGATTTAGATGCTAATGAAGTAGCTGAATTATTTGGTACTACATCAGGTTTTAAACAGAGTGACCCTAACGTTACTCCAACCACCAATGACGAAGAAGAAGACTTCTAAATTCAGATCTGGCCTGGAAGAGAGGGTCGCTGACCTTCTCCAAGGGCTAGGTATATCATATGAATATGAATCTCACAAGGTGGCTTATACCATTCAACACCATTATATCCCTGATTTTGTGCTTCCAAATCATATCCATCTCGAAACAAAAGGATATTGGGATGCCGCAGATAGGAGAAAGGTGCTTGCAGTTAAACGGGATAATCCAGAGTTAGACTTACGGATGGTATTCCAGTCACCTTACAATAAAATATCTAAAAAATCTAAGACGACTTACGCTATGTGGTGTGAGAAGCATGACATACCGTGGGCTTCTTTTCATAATATACCACTCGATTGGTTAATCTAATGACCGAATCAGAGTTCGTTAGGCACATGCCTTGCGAGAACTGTGGCTCGTCAGATGCTAAAAGTTTATACTCTGACGGGCATACCTACTGTTTTGTGTGCCATCATAGAACAGGAGGTGATAATGAAATTGTTCACAATCACATGTCCAAACATGCCACCCTTAAAGGACAAGCCGAAAGGCTCAATAAACGAAATCTCTCTGAGAAAACTTGTCAATTCTTCAGGATTTTCCGAGATGGAAATACTTTACGCTTTCCTTACTTCACAAGTGATGGAGTCCTTTGTGGTAACAAAGTAAAAAACAAACAGAAAATTTTTACGTATGAAGGAATTCCCACTGATACCCTATTTGGTCAGCATTTGTTTCCTAGTAGCGGTAAACGTATTGTTATTACTGAAGGTGAGTTAGATGCCGCTAGCTGCTATGAGGCAATGCCTGGTTGGCCAATGGTATCGTTACCCCACGGAGCTGCGAGCGCCAAAAAGGATTTACGAAAACAAATCCCATTATTACAGGGCTATGAAGAGATCGTTCTCTTCCTCGATGATGACGAGGCAGGCCGTAAGGCGACGGAGGAAGCGGCAAGCATCCTTCCACCTGGCAAGGTTAAGATCGCTAGGCTCCAAGGTTACAAAGATGCGTCGGACGCGCTCCAAGCTAATGATGCTGAAGCGATTCGAAAAGCTATATGGGACGCTAAGCCGTTCCGACCTGATGGAATTGTCGATGCAGAAACTCTTAGAGAGGTTGTAACTACACCACAAAAACCATTTGATCATGAGTACCCTTTCAAAGGACTTAACGAGAAATTACACGGGATCAGGTATGGGGAACTTACAACATTTACTGCTGGCTCTGGTTCAGGAAAGACCTCAATCATGCGTCACATTGCAACTCACCTCTTGCAAAAAGGGGAACGGGTTGGCATCTTGGAACTTGAGGCAAGTAATAGGAGAACAGCACTTGGACTAATGTCCACAGCTGTTGGTAAGAATCTTCACTTAGGAGAACATGACGAAAAAGAACTCGACGCCGCCTTTTCAAGTAGTATTGCCGATTGGAATCTTTTTGTTTTTGATGGGTTTGGAAGTTATGATCCAGACATCATCTATAACAGGATTGAATATCTTGCCACCGGACTTGAATGTAAAATCATTATTCTAGATCACCTTAGTATACTATTAAGTGGTCTTGAAGGTGACGAGCGTCGAATGATAGATACCACCATGACACGATTACGATCTCTAGTAGAGCGTACGGGAATAGCATTATTCCTTGTGTCACATTTAAGAAGAGCTAGTAATGACAACCACTCACACGAAGAGGGAGGGAGAGTATCCCTCAGCAGCCTCAGAGGATCTCATAGTATTGCTCAAATCAGCGATTCGGTCGTTGCCCTCGAAAGAGATCAGCAGGCCGATGCTTCTGGAGGCTCTACGACTGTTAGAGTCCTTAAGAATCGTTATTCAGGCGAAACTGGAGTAGCTTGTCATCTAGACTACGACTTATCCACATGCAGATTTAACGAACATGAAGTTGAACCCGAATTCAATCCAGTCACAGACTTCTGATAAACCAGACCCAACACTGAAAGTATGGGAACACCCCTGGAATGCACATATGAAGAAATGGGACGCTGAGAAAGAACTCGAAAAGAAATTTAAAAAACCTAACCCACCATCGCAGCAAGCAGTTGAAAGAGCAAAATTCGTCGATAAAACCTACCAATGGGCAGGTAGCGATAGTGTTCGATCTGGAAACAAACGGGCTCCTACATGATGCTACCCGTATCCACTGTGTTGCACTCCATTGGTGCCAAGAAGATATCACAGAGTCGTTCAATGATGAGAAGTACACAGCGTCGCCTAAAGAACTTCCTATGGCGTCCAACTATTCTATCACCACTGCGCTGGGTTACCTCGAAGTCGCGGATGTTCTTATTGGTCACAATATTATCGGCTTTGACATACCTATTATTAAAAGCATCTACCCTTGGTTTAATCCTAGCGGTGTTATTGTGGATACTCTTCTTCTTAGCAGGTTATATCATCCTAACCTACTCGATATAGATAAGAAACATAATTGGAAACATATGCCATTGCAGTTATATGGCAGGCATTCTCTTGAGGCTTATGGATATAGGTTAGGAGAATACAAAGGGAACTTTGCAAAGACTACTGATTGGAAAGAGTGGTCTCAAGAAATGCAAAATTACTGCGTACAAGACGTTGTTGTTACTAACAAACTATGTCAACATTTCCACCCATACCTGAATGGGTCTCGTTAGAACATCAGGTTGCGAACATACTAACTCAACAGGAATTACATGGATGGCACTTTGATGAATCAGAAGCTAGAAGTCTCGAATCAACTCTCCGAAGAGAGATGGAAGAAACTACTGGATTACTTCGGAAACAACACCCTTACGTTGCAGGAGCGGTGTTCACTCCTAAACGAAATAACAGGACATCAGGATACATAGAAGGAGCACCATTCACCCGATTAAAGGAGCTTAATCCCACAAGTAGGGACCATATAGCATGGATACTACAAACACATTATGGTTGGATTCCGTCATTAATGACCTTGAAGTCCAACAAGCCGATCATAGACGAACCAGTTCTAAAAGATATTGGGACGGATATTGCCCTCGCTTTTTTGAAGATACTGGAACTGACGAAGGCGCTTGGAATGATATCCGAAGGCGTGAACGCATGGCAGAAGCTATGTACGAGGTCTAGGATACATCATCATTGTTCAGTAGCTACACAAACTTTTAGATGCGCACATCGAAATCCAAATTTAGCACAAGTACCATCAGATGAAAGATTCAGAAAATTATTCACAGCGTCACCTGGCAAAGTTATGGTTGGTGCCGACCTTAGCGGTATTGAGCTCAGGATGCTTGCCCACTATCTCGCCAGATATGATCAAGGACGTTATACCAAAATCCTCCTTACCGGAGATATCCACACCACAAATGCCGACGCCATCGGTGTCACCAGACGACAAGTCAAAACAATCACCTATGCCTTCCTCTACGGGGCTGGGAATACCAAAATAGGGTATACCTATGATAAACAGTTATCAGAGGTGGAGGCTAGGAAGAAAGGTAAAGAGATTAGGGAAGCCTATGTTGCTGCCATTCCAGGTCTTAAAGAACTGTTGGAAGCAGTACACAAAGCTAGTGAGAGGGGCTATGTTCGCGGATTGGACAACCGTCGTATCCTCGTTGACTCGCGGCACAAGTCCCTCAATTACCTTATCCAAGGATCGTCGGCGATAATTGCTAAGCGTTGGATGCTATATGCACATAAAGAATTACCAAAGGATACACATCAATTAGCATTCATCCATGACGAATTACAATTTGAATGCCCACCAACAGCAGTGGATGCTGTTAGTTACATTCTTCAACTTTCTGCTAAGGAAGCAGGGGAACACTACAACTTACGGATACCGATAGCTGCTGAAGCTAAGAATGGTGAGACGTGGGCAGACGTACACTAACATATGAAATTATTAATAGATGCAGACTTCATCGTCTACAAGGCTTGCGCGGCTGCAGAAAGTGAAGTTGACTTTGGTGACGATGTTATTCTTGTCACTAGCAACTTTAGTGATGCATACGCCGCAGCACGTAGAGAACTTACCAAGATTGAAAACAAGTTTGGGTCACTCTCTACTTTAATACTGTTCTTTTCCGACAGTGTAAATTTTAGGAAAAAAATCTTATCAGGATACAAAGGCCATCGCAATCGGAAGAAGCCGTGTGGCTATAAACGTGTCATCAAGGAATTAAAAAAAGAGTATAAGGTTATTATTAAACCAACTCTTGAAGCTGATGATACAATGGGCATTTATGCCACCAAGTATCCAGGTAATATAATCGTATCCCCTGATAAGGATATGAAACAAATACCAGGCCAGTTATATAACTTCGATGAAACATTCACAATCACGCCCTCAGAGGGAGCCAAATGGCACCTCATCCAAACCTGTGCCGGAGACCAAACAGATGGATATGGAGGAATTTCTGGAATCGGCGTTAAACGAGCTGTTTCACTCTTCGAAGAAAAAGGATATTCCTGGCGCACAGTAGTCGAAGCTTTTGTTGAAAAAGGTCACACTGAAGAAGAGGCACTAATCAACGCACGACTTGCACGAATTCTAACAGCAGATGACTATGACTTCAATAAAAAGCAACCAATACTATGGTCCCCCGCCGCCGATTACAACGTTGACGGTGGAACAGGATCTAAAGATGAGGCTACTTGAAGATAGGTTGAATAGTGATGATGTTGATAGAAAAGATATCATCACTGTCTTCCTAGCTTTACAGAAACAAAATTTTGTCCTAGCAAACTCAATTACAAATTTAGTACAAAAATGGCCGACCCCAACGGACCTGAATACTACAAACGAGGTTCTACCGATGTTTGGGATTTTATTAGAGACCAAGGATTAAACTTCCATCTCGGCAATGCTATTAAGTATATCTGCAGAGCAGGTTACAAAGATAGCAAGATACAAGACTTAGAAAAAGCAATCCACTATTTAACGAATGAACTTGACAATGAAAAAGACCTTTATTTCCGAGCAAGCCAAGGAATTCCGTGGCCGCTACAACATAAAGAACAGTCCAGCAAGACCACAGAGGTCTTATCAGAAGGACTTGATAGTTGAGGAATTTAAAGAGTTTTTAGAAGCTGATGGTTTCTTATTCAAACATGGTCAAAATGTACAAGAAGAATGTTTAAAGGAACTTGCGGATTTAGTCTATGTATGCTACCAATATGCTATTAATATGGGATGGTTTCTAGATGAAGCTTTAAATAGAGTACATGAATCAAATATGTCCAAACTCGATGAGGACGGTAAACCAATATATCGAGAAGATGGAAAGGTTCTAAAAGGACCAAACTATAAACCACCTAATTTGTCTGATTTAATTTGAAATGACTGCTGAACTTATTTCCCGCACTGGTCGGGTCCAATCATGGTTGGATAACCCAGAATCAAGACTCCCAGTGAGCTGCACCGTCTTTGTCGTAGAGGATTCTATGGAGGGAAAAGATGGAATCGAAGCAAGCTGGAGATATGTCAGCCACGGACTCCGTTATGGAGCGGGAGTTGCTGTGCATTTATCAAAGCTCCGTCCCAAAGGAGCAGAAAACGGAAAGGGTCTTACAGCTTCTGGCCCTGTATCATTCGGAAAAATCTACTCAAGCTTAAATGAAACACTCAGAAGAGGCGGCGTCTATAAGAACGGCGCTGTGGTTTTGCATCTTGATCTTAACCATGCCGATATCCTTGATTTTATTGAGACACCTAGATCAGAACTCACCTGGGTCAAGAGGTGCGTCGACATTGATACGGGATGGTGGCAAAGCTGTGATAATCAAGTAAAGGATGCTCTATTACACGGAATCAAATCTGGAGACATTTGGCTAAACAAAGTAAAATATGATGAACAAGGAAAACGAATCTATGGCAACGTCTGTCTTGAGGTTTACCTGCCCTCACGCGGAACATGCTTGCTACAACATGTCAATCTCGCAGCCTGTGAGCTCGGCACCATCAAGCAGGGTTTCATTGAAGGTATGTCCCAACTGTGCGAGCTCCATAGTCGGACAGGTGTTGGAGCAACTGGAGAATACTTGCCAGCTGATATCGACCGTCAAGTTGGGTTAGGTATGCTAGGTTTGGCAAATCTATTGCACAAATATAGAGTACCTTATGATGAATTTGGTCGTGCATTAGAAGCTGTCAACACTGGCGAGTATATGGGCGGCATAGCCTATCAATTAGCTTTTAATTTACAAGATGCTATCCATCATGCTGCTGGTATAGCTGAAGAGAATAATATGGTACGTGCTTTTGCTATAGCACCTACTGCCTCCTGTTCATATAGGAGTAAGAGTGTAGAAGGTTTCACTGCTACACCTGAAATAGCACCACCTATAAGTCGAAAGGTTGATCGTGATAGCGGTACTTTCGGTGTAGAATCTTATGATTATGGCGATGTAGAGATCGCAAGTGAAGTTGGTTGGGATGCTTACAAGCATGTTGCTGATCAACTAATGATTATGTTAGATAATACGGGACTTCTTCACGGATACTCATTCAACTCTTGGAGTGATGTGGTAACCTACGATCGTGAATTCGTGGAAGAGTGGCTGCTATCACCGCAGACCTCCCTATACTATAGCCTACAAGTAATGGGGAACGTTCAGGATAAGACAGATGCATATGCAGCCCTGAGTGATGAAGACGTTGGTGATTACTTGCAGGACATTCTCGGAAACGAGCCTGTAACCTGTGACTGTCAAGAATGATGAGAAAACATCCGTATGAAATTTTATTGGACCGTAAACGCAAATGGTCCCCCGTAAAACCCACCATTGGAGCGATGAAAGATGAAGCAAAGGCTACTATTAGGCGTGCGCTCGCAGCACGTCATCTGGAGTTACCTGTGGGTGCCTTTATCACGGAAGGTCTTGAAAAGACTGTTCCCGATAATGCTAGAAAATTATTAGAGGACAATGTTAAAGATGAAGAAAGGCATGATCTTGCATTGGGATACTATGCAGATGCCCTTGGTACAAATGAAAATGATGAAAAAGAGGGGAAGTTATTAAGAGATGCATGGATCAATCACCCTGATCACACTATTGCAAAAGCTTTGGTCGCCGAGCGGGCCATCTTCTTTGTTTTACTCCCTTTCTTTAGGTTTAACGGGGATGCTGCTCTTCGTACTATATCTGCTGACATTAGCAGAGACGAACAGATCCACGTCGGAGCTAATAGTCTTGTATGTCGCGAGTTGGGCCTACGTCCTTCTCCTTCTCTGGATAAACTTAGGAAAGCCACAATTAACTGGATTGTTAAACCTTTAGGTATAAATACTACCGATAAATATTTAGACAAAAAATTTTGGCTGGATGCTAGTGATCGACTCATGTATGAAGGTAAAGCACCTGAATTTTCTGAGACACAGAGAGCTAGAATGCCAGCGTTCTTTGAGCATAGTAATGTCAATCTCCCTAAGTACGCTTAAGCTACACAATGAAAGACTGGATGAACTAATCAGCAGGCTTGACTCTAACTTTGGTTGGAATCCAGTTCATCCTAAAGAACCAATCGAATCTATTATGTATCGAGCGGGTCAAGCCAGCGTTATAGACTATATAAAATCCATAATGGAGGAAGAAATCTAATGTGTTTTGGAGGAGGGGGCGGAAGTAGACAGACATTTCTTCGAGTCCCAACAGCACCATTACAACCACCACCAGCTCCAGTTGAACCACCTACTGATCCTTTACCGGTACCTGAACCGCTTGAAACTGACGTCAATCCGAATGTAAGGCGTACTAAGAGTAAGAAGGATAAGAATCCATCGACTAAAGGCACTGGTGCTTTAAGAATTAAAGTTGATCCACCTGTTCAAAGTGGTGCAGGAGCACCGTCAGGAGCTAACTTATGAATGCACGTGAGAGATATAATAAATTAACTACAGGTCGTTCTCAGTTCCTGAACACTGCAGTTCAATGTTCTAAACTCACGTTACCATATTTAATTACAGATGATCTAAGCTCTCATCCTAACCATAGAATATTACAGACTCCTTGGCAGTCAGTAGGTTCGAAGTGTGTAGTGACGTTAGCAGCTAAATTAATGTTAGCGTTACTACCACCTCAAACTACATTCTTTAAACTACAAGTTAGGGATGATAAGTTAGGTACTGATATCCCACCTGAAGTACGTAGTGAATTAGATTTATCTTTCTCCAAGATGGAGAGGATGGTCATGGATTACATCGCTGCTTCAAGTGATCGTGTTGTAATACATCAAGCATTAAAACATCTTATTGTAGGTGGTAATGCTTTAATATTTATGGGTAAAGATGGTTTAAAGAACTTCCCTTTAAATAGATATGTCGTTAGCCGTGATGGTAACGGTAATATTTTAGAAATAGTAACAAAGGAACTTATAAATCGTAAGATTCTAGGAGAAGAGCTACCAGAATCTAGTCCTAATCTACCTAATGATTCAGGTCAGACGAGCTCTAATGGAGATGACGTAGAAGTATACACTTGCGTTAAGATGGATGCAAAGAGTGGACGTTGGGAATGGCATCAGGAAGTGTTCGATAAGATCATACCTGGAAGCCGTAGTACAGCTCCAAAGAATGCAAGTCCATGGTTAGTTCTCCGATTTAATACAGTAGATGGTGAAGATTATGGTAGAGGTAGAGTCGAGGAGTTCTTAGGTGATTTCAGATCACTTGAGGGGCTTGCTCAGGCACTAGTAGAAGGCTCTGCAGCAGCTGCTAAAGTAGTTTTCCTTGTATCACCATCATCAACTACTAAACCATCCACTATAGCTCAAGCTGGTAACGGTGCAATCGTTCAGGGTAGACCTGAAGATGTTGCTGTTATTCAGGTAGGTAAGACTGCTGACTTTGCAACAGCTGCTAATGTTTCTCAACAAATTGAGAGAAGATTAAGTGATGCGTTCTTATTAATGAATGTGCGTCAAGCAGAAAGAGTGACCGCAGAAGAAGTCCGCCTCACACAGTTGGAATTGGAACAACAACTCGGTGGAATATTTTCACTACTTACTATTGAATTCTTAGTACCATATCTTAATAGAACATTACTAGTATTAACTCGTAGTGGTCAGCTACCTAAGTTACCTAAAGATTTGGTACGTCCTCAAATTGTAGCAGGTGTAAATGCTCTTGGTAGAGGACAAGATAGAGAAAGTCTTACACAATTCGTTGGTACTATTGCACAGACGTTAGGTCCAGAAGCATTGATGAAGTACATTAATCCTTCTGAAGCTATTAAACGACTAGCTGCAGCACAAGGTATTGACATATTGAATTTAGTTAAGACTGAAAGAGAGTTACAAGAAGAGTTACAACAAGCTCAAGCTGCACAAATTCAACAGTCTTTGGTAGACCAAGCTGGTCAAATGTCAGGATCACCTTTAATAGATCCTAGCAAAAACCCTGAAGCTTTAGAAGGACTTAACGCTGCAGCTGATCAATTAAACGAACAACCCACCTAAGATAATATGGCAGAAACAATGACATATGATCCGGGTACTGATACAGTTACCACGGAGAATAGCTTAACACCTGAAGAGCAGGAGAATTTACAAGTCGGCGAAGCTCTGGAGAATGAGCAAGAGCAACTCCTTGCTGGTAAATATAAAGACGCAGCCGATTTAGAAAAGGCTTACATAGAACTGCAAAAAAAATTAGGAGAAGATGGATCTGAAGAGCCAGCTAAAGTTGAATCAAAAGAAGAACCTTCTACTGATGAACCACAATATTATTTAGAAGATGGTGGTGTTAATTATAATGCAGTTAATGAAGCTTATGGTGAAAAATTAGGAGGCTTATTCAAAGATTCTAATGTAGATCCTTGGTCTATTAGTAAACACTTTCATGATAATAAAGGTTCCATTACAGATGACATGTATGCATCTTTAGAAAGTGCAGGTTTATCAAGAGCATCAATCGATTCATACTTAGCTGGTAGAGCTGCTGAAGAAGGTTATGATGTTGATGAACAAGAAGTTCCTGAGTTAAATGAATCTGAAATTAATTCAGTTAGGAGTATAGCAGGTACTGAACAGGATTATAATAAATTAATCCAATGGGCTGGTTCAACTTTAGATCAAACTACTCAACAAGCCTTCGATTCAATTGTTAATTCAGGAGACATTTCAATGATTAAACTAGCAGTGACTGGTTTAAAAGCACAGTATGATAATGCTAATGGGTATGAAGGTAGGATGTTAGCAGGTAAATCTGCTAATTCCAGTGGAGATGTATTCCGCAGTCAACCTGAACTCGTAGCTGCTATGAGTGACCCAAGGTATGATAGAGATCCTGCATATAGACAGGATGTTATTGAGAAACTAGATCGTTCTGATATTAATTTTTAATTATGCCCAAAGGAAAAGGTACTTATGGTACCAAGAAAGGGAGACCCCCTAAGAAGTAAGTTATACGTGCCGACCCGAACTTTCGTCCTCGGCCATTAACCTAATTTATTTATCTTAATGACCTCAAACGTACACGCTCGTGAACCACAGATTGAAGTAATCGAACCACCAACAACACGAGAATATTTACAAAACGCTGAACGTGTAAACGGCTGGCTTGCAATGATTGGTTTCAATGCAGCAGTTGGCGCTTACATATTCACAGGACAAATTTTCCCTGGAGTATTTTAGGGAACTAAAGCGGCTCGGATAGTCGAATCCAGTAGAAGCAACAGGCACTCGCGTCCGTTCATTCCCAGTGGGAACGCATGAAACCACATCATGGAACGGGGGTGTGGTACTATGGAGAAAGACAATGCAAGTAAAAAAGCAAGTCACCCTAAAGTATCGCGGCGTGCCTTATACAAGAACACGTTAAACACTTTTTTAAATGAAAACATTAGCACTAGCACTCGCTTCCACAATCGTTGCTCTTCCGGCTTCCGCCGGAGTCTACGTCAACGTGGAGAACAATGCCGGTTATACAGGGTCTGATTATACAGGCGCAGTAACCGACTTCCACGTTGGATTTGAAGGTGGAAATGAAACCTTTGATTGGTATGTACAAGGTGGCCCTGCTGTTGTAGCAACAGATGGCGCTGACTCAGACACCAGAGTTTCTGGTAAAGTAGGAGCCAACGTCGCAGCTACAGAGAAGCTTGGTTTCTATGGTGAAGTATCAGTATTAACTGCTGACTCTGATACCGATGATGACAACACCTGGGGTACCAAAGTAGGTGCTAAATATAGTTTCTAAGTATGGCACATCAATCACAAGGCGGACCAACCGCTTATGTAACTTCACTTTCACCTGAACCTGAGATCAAAGATCCCCCAGAGGATCTAACACCCAGCGATTCTCAGCCACCAGGTGTTGATGATGAACCTCAATCTTTAGAAGAAGCTCTTCTAGGGTGAGAAGGAAGGGAGGCACCTCAGAGTCGGACCTCCCTTTCATTGGCTTTGGCCCTGTACGCAGGATACCCTCAGCCGTCTAGACGGTAGGGAAAGACCTACAAAAAAATGATCAAAAAATTTTACGTACGTAAGAAAGTAAATAATACACTTTATCCATAACAATGGCTCATCAGAATGCAGCCCTGTTGTCGTCACTGACCGCACCAGGTGCTGATAATGCGACCCGCGCAGGTGCTACCTTTACAACCACCGAGCGTAGGGCGCTATTCCTCAAGCTATTTTCTGGAGAGATGTTCAAAGGATTCCAACGCAATACAATTGCAAGGGATCTAGTTACTAAGAGAACAATTAAGAACGGCAAATCTTTGCAGTTCATCTACACGGGACGCACCA
>VTLG01004559.1_pt1 | contig 18258 bp, 41 predicted proteins | sample 4694571 | NCBI WGS metagenome assembly VTLG01 (sample SAMN12604809, study PRJNA352737) | marine metagenome | biome: ENVO:00000447; feature: ENVO:00000209|ENVO:00000569|ENVO:01000036; material: ENVO:00002151; isolation source: viral sequences binned using virsorter ... | reverse complement strand
TTAATGGATTTATCATTGATATATATTTTCTACCAGAATTAGAATAGGTACTTAAAAATGCCCTACCATCAAAAGAATTTGCATCACTCGTAGGGACTCCACTAGGGGCTCCATCATTATAGTCTGCATAGGCAAATGATATTATAAATGATTCCCCACTTGCATTTAAAGTTTCATCTGTAACTGGTGCAAGAAAAGTAAGTACATTAGCTGTTACTGCACTTATAACGTACATCTCGTCAGTGTTATTTGCTGTATCACTATATGATAAATAGACTGAATCTCCTGGTTTAAATACACTTGTGAGGTCTGTTGCGTCTCCCCCTGGGGCATCAATATTTATTGTATTCATAGTGCCAGCGATTGTTAAAGTAGATGCTGATGCAGAAAACGAAACTTCATTTGTCTGTACATTCTTTACTTTAATACCCTGTAGTCTTCTATCTACAAAAATAACCATATTATCGATGTTTTTACTTGAGATAGATGTAGCTGTCCCTGAGCCATATCTTTGGACTAATTTACCGTTTTCCTGCCTTAAATTCACTAATTGTGTGAATCCATTAAACCCAACATCAAAATCATCGTCTTGGGTATTCAAAGAGCCATCTAAATTAACTATTTTGGTTGGCATTATATTTCTTGTCCATTTATTGCTGCGACCATTTCTAGGGCATTTTGTTTTGCAACTCCTGCTCTTTCTTGTCTGTTATCCTGTCTCCAGAGTAATGATTCAGCCATTTCTACTATTGCCTGTTGCACTGAGTCGCTTATATTTGATATTTGGTTAACATCATCTGCTATATCTGCTGGTGTTGCTATATATATCAGCATACAGGATGTTATTGCTGTATCTCCAGTAGATACATATAATCTATTTCCCATTAGGGTTCCTACTGTTCCGTAATTATAAGAGGTATTCCCTGAAAAGCCTTCAGGTGATACTAATTCTATAAATCTGTCATTTGTATTATCATATGCCCTTACTACTCTAGTCATTAAAGGCTCTCCAGCTGGTTCTGGAAGTGCAAAATATTTTAATCCACCTAAATTATTATCGGTCTGAACTGTATCTAAATCTTCTTGTACTTGTAAATGTACCAATGCCTGGTTCATACACATTGCTATTATTTGACGCTGTGCATCATTTAAAGCTTGTAGCTTTTGAGTTGCTGAGAAATTAACGTGATTCTCATCCTCAAGCCTGTACTCCAAGCTATTTACCATATCTCTTCCTCTCATATATTCTCTCCAAATATGGGGGCAAGTTTCCCTGCCCCCAGTTTGTTATTCAATTAAGAATAGTTACTACTATGTTTAGTCATATACTACATCAGCAACCATTGGATAGTTTAACTCCATCCAAGCTTGACCAGTATTAGGAGTGTCAATAGCTGACCTGCTAACTGCTCCTATTACTACATCTCCTGATTGGTCACCATCATCTAGATGACCTGCTGTTCCTGATAGCGACATACTTTTATCAGCTGCACAACTGGCAGCAACTTCGCAAGGTACTCTACCATAGATACAGTACCATCCGTATTGATTTGCGACATTAGCTGACATTGCTACGCCTACTCTACCAACTGCATTTGCTGCTGCACGAGTTGTTGCATATGCCTCATCAAAAGTGACTGCGTCACCTTGTGCTGTAGATGCCACCCCTGCTAGGTAAATAAATTCTGCATCGCCATAATCAGCGTGTTTTGCAGTAACTTTAGTACCTAAAGGGTTCTCTAAAGTAGTAGAAGTTGCATCAATAGCTTGTTTTGTTATTACTGAACTAGTTTTAGTCCAACCTGTAAATCCTGCCATTATTCAACCCCCTTTCTAGTAGCCAGTAGGACCACCAACAATCATTCCTTGCATTCTTGGGTTAGTACATACTAACTGACCCATCCAGAAGATTTTTGCTGTCCTAGCGTCTTGGTTAATTGGTTTTTGGAAATCCTGGAACGAGAAATTCCGTTTACTGTGAACTTTAAAGTCAAGATACTTAGTGTTTAAGAATAACATTGAACCATCTGGGCAATGTGAATCTGCAACAACTGCTGCGTTCTTGAATCTTAAAGTTGTGAAACCAGCGTCTCCTAGACCTGCATCATCTGATACAAATCTTTTGTTTGCTTGAAGCGAACTTTCATACGCATCAAACAAATTCTGAGAACAGATAATTAAGTCTGGCTGGTCGTTCCCTATTGTTAAAGCACCATACATTCTAGTCATTCTAGCTGATATAGCTGCAACACCATTTGTTGTTGAAGTTAATTCAGCGAATGTAGCTCTTGATGTGTCAGTACCAGAATCATTAGCAAATGATGTAAATTTAGCATTCCACCATCCGTATGAATCAGAGTCAACTCCACCTAGGCTTCTATTGTAACCAATAATACAGTTATCAATATTACCTGCTGCGTGCCACTGACTAGAGCCATCGTAGTCAACTACATAGTCTGTATAACTAGCTGGGTTAGTCGTATTAGCTTGTGCATCACCACATAGTGCTGTGATTTCGTTTGAACCAGGAGCTGCAGAACCAGTACCAAATAATTTAGTACCGAATAGGTCCTTTAAAGAACGCTCTGCATTTCCCATTTTTGATTTTAATAGTGATAATACCATACTATCACCTGAGTTTTTCAATTCTTCTTCTCCAGAAATTGATATATTAGCATACGCCTGTTTCCATTCCCACACTGCTGAAGTCACAGGGTCGGATGGAGTTGTATCTAGTACATCATAACCAGAGTAGAAGCCTTGAGCTGTATTCTTTGCGTATTCTAGTGGAGTAATAATCTTTCTTCCACCATCTAACATTTCAGCGTTCTTAAGAAGCTTTACTGCTAGAGGGTTAGAGTTAAAGATATTATCAACTAAAACAGGCAAGAACTTGTCACGAGTTAACGAGGATAGTGAATCCCAGTTAATCGTTGTTGAACTTACTGCCATTTGTTATCTCCTAACGGTTAAAATACTTAGCGACATCTGGGTCGTCTATACTAATGTCCTTAACATCCTTGTATTGCTTTGGGGTCGACACCTCCGTTGCACCTACTTGGGATTTATGAACGACTTTTCCCTGATTTCGCTGTCGGTTTCCATCTAACTTTCTATGATGGTCCAACTCACCTTGCATATTATCGTAAGCCCAAATTTTAAAAGCATCTTCAAGGTCAACCATTTGACTATCCTGAACATACTCTAAAAAGTCTAGCTCATCCTGGTCTTCTTTAAAAACACCAGGATTATTATCAATAATAGCATCAAGCTCATCTTCTAGGTCATCTACAACTCTTTCAAGCTCCATTTTCTCTAGACGCTCCTCTATCTCAGTATCAACAGGGACAGCTGTATATTCAGGCTCTTCCTCTTGAGTTTCGATAGGGGTAAGCTCTCCATCTAATCCTATTGATTTAAGTCCATCGTCATCATCATAAAAGTAATCTTTTAGATATTCACGGAACTCACTATCAGAGGTTAGTTTTTCTGAGAGTTTAGACCATTTTGCAATATTCTGTGCATTCTGAGTATTTGATGCTTGCCAGCTTTCTCTATTTGAAGAATCATCTCTCCACTTAAGAATATCTGCACCATCAAAAGTTTCTCCATCTATCTCGACTTCATAGTCTTCAAGATTAAAGTCACTCATATCTGCACTATCATCGCTCTCACTAACGTCACTTGCTCCTTCTGGAGATTCGGCTTCGTGAGTTTGAGGAGTAGCAGGTGCTTCAGCCTCTATTGGCTTTTCAGCCTCTACAGGTTCAAAGATACCTTGCTTATCATCCTCTGTTAACTCCACATCATTATATGGATTCGGCATATCAGACGCTCCTTTCAGCTTTCGCTATTTGGTGTTGGTCTTCAATTTTTTTAACAAATTTTATTATATTTTTCATTTACCCTATACTTAAATCTAATGTATCAAGTGAGGCTGGCACCGATGTGGCTATCCTTGCTATTCCACCACCTGTAATATATAAATTACCATTTATGTATATATAGTCATACCCCTTTGCTTGAGCCTCAGAAGCTGCATCATTGTGGCTAGCATAATCCTGTGGGACACCATAGTTTTTGCCATTACCATATACACTCTCTCTATCTGTACTATATTTTGATGGATATGCAGGCGAGACATTTCTCGCAAAGCCTTTTAAAGTTGCTCTGCGAGATTTTTTCTGCCTTATCTTTTTCATTAACCTACTTTACCAGCTTTTTTACCAAGTCCTGCTGTAAAAGTCTTTCCTTTTTTACCAAGAGATTCAATAACTTTGTATGTTCTACCATCATACCTGAAAGATTCTTTTCCTGCCTTCCCTGCATCGATTGCTACCTGCATTAATGGTGGTGACTTAATATCGCCCCTTCTAAACCCAACATCTCCACCATACATATCAATTAAAATATCCTGTTTAAAACCATTACTGTGCACTGGGCTTTGGAACTTTCCTTTAGCATAGCTTTTTAAAGAGGCTCTTCTTGATTTAGCTCTACTTGAGCTTTTTTTCTTTTTTGACATATTACTCTCCTTGCTCCTCAGGGACCTCTCCCATTTGAGCCTTTTGTCTCAACAACGCTTCGTATATTTCATTCTCGTCAGTTGAGTTGTTTATTATATCCATATCTTGTTGCTGAGCATCTATCTGAGCCTGCTTCTGTTCAACCATTTCCTCTAGTATATCTCTCGATATATCTTTTTCGTGCCATCTCCAGAACTGCTCTGGGGTAATAAGCCCAAGCTGTATATACTCTAATGCCTGGTCTATTCTGCTTGCACGTGATTCTGGCATCGTTGAGCCTGGTACATATTTGTAATCCATATCATCATCTAGGTCATATGGCTGTAGCTCTTCAAACTCATAGCCTGAATTGCCCTCTCTACGTATCATTATGCCTTGCTCATAGTTATTCACCAAAATACTTAAAGTTTGCTTATATACGTCAATCATAGCGTCTGCACCTACCTCACGCTCTTTTGCTCTTATAATCTGCTGAGAGGCTTCTTGCAGGGCTGAAATTGCTTTAGCAGCTGTTACTCCACTAGGGTTACGACCTTGAGTGATATCGTGTATACCACTTATAGTATCAGTAAGTTGCATCATATATTGTGCTAGTGGAAGATTAGAAGAGGATATATTTCCTGCTGGTAATCTATTAATCTGCTCGTGTGGACCATTAGTCCAGAATACCTGTCCTGGCTTATCACTAGGTCTATTTCCAGGGGTTTTAGCTAGAGATTTACTCATCACCCACGCTGGATTACCGTGATATATTACGTTGTCTAGGCTCTGAGATAATAGTATCGCTGTTCCCACTGCTAGTGGCTCTACTATCTCTGGCTCACCCTTACCCCAGAATCGATGCTCATCTGAGTAGTTTTTAAAGGTAACCACTGGAATAAAATCAGTAGGAGCCTCTACGTGTTGCAGAAGAACCTTACCTGCCCACGTTGTTAAATATAGTTTTCCATCCATATGATGCCAAGCCTCTTTAAGTAGGACCTGACCACCATACATCTCTTTATCATCCATATCAGAGGTTGGAGATAAGGATATATAATCTGTTCTTACATCTGAAGACGCAACTCCAGTTTCAGAAGAGGTTCCTGATGCACCACCAGATGCTGTGGTTGACTGCCCAACACCACTAGACTCACCACCTACTCTTATAAAAGATTTATACTCATCTAGCTTACCCTCTGGCTTTACATTCTTACCACGCTCAAACATCTCCCTTACATCTTTTAGGTAGGTTGGCTGTGCGAATATAACACACTTAGCATCGTCTATATTGGTCGCTAAAGGGTCAACAAAGACCGTATATATATCAGGTACAGTGTAATCTACTTTCCCCTCTTTATAGGTCAATTTTAGAAATCCGTTACCATAGACAAGTGCATCACGCTTCATACCATTTATGCCTCGTAACGCCTTATTCTTACGCATCTCAGATTCTACTGCCTCTTGAGACTTCCTAGCTCCATCTACCTGCTCCTCAGTCTTAGGCATTATATCTACCTTAGGGAATCGGTCTGTTAGAATAGAGTATATCGTCTCTATCGTAGAGTGTATGGTATTGGCTACAATCCTTGTTTTATATTTAGGCAGATTAAATGGCTTAAGAAACTCTCCATTGTAAAGCTCTTCATTACGCCTCCACCTTGGTACCTTATGAGCTCGTGCACGCTTTGACGCATCGAACATACGCTCCATATACTTAACTAGCTTACGGTCCTTATCACCAGGAACATAATCCTGAGCCTGGGTTACATCTACGCCATCTATTTCATAGTCTTTGTTAGCCACTAATTGCCTCCAACTGGGTTTTCACCACCACCACCAAGTGACCCTATTGGTAATGGGTCATAAGATTTACCACCACTGACCTTTTTTTTCTTTCTTAGCTTAATAGAAAGCTTCTTAGCAAGCTTCTTACCAGCTTTGGTGTATGGTATTTTAACCTTCTTTCCTTTAATTGTAAATTCAGGCATAACAACTCCTTTATTAATTCATCTTTGTGAAATCATACGTTGTTTCATCTTTATCTTCAAACTCTAATAACTTCTCTATGTTCTGCTGTAGTATAGGCTTCTTTGGTGCAGGCTTTAATGGTGCCTGAACGTGAGTTAAAGCATACCTCAACGCATCACATATATGGTCCTCAAGTGTAGTATCTATATCCTCTGGGTTCTTATCGTCTCTTATCATCTCAGGAAGAGTCCTTACTAAATTAGGACAGGTCCCATCTATAATAAAGAACCTCGGCAGTACACCTTTCTTAAAGTGCATCAGCTGAGCCATATTACGCCATCCTATTACCCTTGAGTTATTAGCAGGTACTAGATTAGGCACAAACTCACTCAACGCCATCGCTATAGACTTATCTGTGTACATCGGACTATGTGAGGCATTCCAGCTCATTGGATTACGTGCCCACATACTAGGGTCTCCAAGGCTCATAAATATCTCCTCATCACCAGTCATACTGAATATATCCTGTCCCCACTCTGATGGATGACGCTCTGTTCCGTACAACTCCCTATACACAAATACCGTATTCTTTGGTGTTACCTCTATCCATACACAAGCAAATGGATTAGCATATCCCCAGTCAATGCCCATATACTTCTTATTAAAGGACTGACCATATCCAAACTTCTTCGCCATATCCTCTTGTATAACGTGCATACTTGGGTTCCACTCTGCGAAATACTGACCTGCGAATATCTCCCAATCTCCGTGCCTCCAAGCTGACCTTAGTGGCTCTGGTAAGTTATCCAGGAAGTTCACATACTCTGGGTCATTCTCCATAAGAGTAGGATTGTTGTCTATCGTAGCTGGAATATACATTCTATATCTAGTCTGACCATCTTCCTTAAATGCTGTCCTTGGCTTGTGACCAGTAATAAACCTACGCTTTACCCATTGATGACCTTTACCACCTGGGTTAGCTGTACAGAATATACGTGGCTCTAATCCCTGTATCGTGCTTCTACAACTTGATATTAATTTCAAATAGCTTTCCTCTGATGGTATCTGTGTTAACTCCTCTATCAATACCCTCTGATACTCGTGTCCCTGATACTTTGTATATGCCTGGTCATCTTTAAGGTGTCCAGTTCTTATAATAGCACCTGATGGGAACTTAATCGTTGCAGGCTTACCTACTATCTTTGCATATGGATACATCTTATGTGCTCTATCTATCCAATCTGCTAGGTCATCTGCATTACGTCTTATTACTAGCATTCTTGCTTCTGGGTGCTCTGTTGCTCTTAATAGCCACGCCATACCACAATCTGTCTTACCTCCACCTCTTGCACCACCATACAATATCTCATAACAATCACCTACCTGCAGTGCATAGGTCTGAGCCCCCTCGTGAGGCTTCCATATTACTCTTTCTTCGATGCTTCTTCCTTAGGCAATACCACAAAGCCAGCCATACCATCTGTCTCTATACTTATATCCTGAGCCTTTAAGGTAGGTACAATCTTATCCACCACTACCTTAGCACAGCTAGTTGCATCCTTATGCTCATTATCTGTTCCAAGCGTTGATGCTATCTGTATAACCTTATTCAGTACATCAAGGCTCTTAGGGTCACTCCTGAATGCCTCTGCTACCGATGACTTACCCTTAGGTCTACCATTAGGATTAGCAGTCTGTCCAGGTAGTAATCTACCTTTCTCATCTCTTAGTGGTTTATGGTCGCTCACGCTTTATACTGTCCTTTCAAGGCTTTCTTTACCTTATTAGCATACTTCTTTCCATTAATCTTAGCACCCTCTACCAAGCCACTATTAAAGCCCATCTCATACGCCTCCCCACAAGCCTCTTCTACGATTCTAGATACCCTGGAGGAGCGTCTCATCATTCCGATTATCATCTTGTCTAAATTACTTGGCTTCAATTCTTGTAAATCCCCTTGTTTATTCTAGGCTTATCAAGTACCTAAAAGGGTCCCCTATCTGATGGTTTCATAGAGGCTCTTGCCCCAGATTTCTTATATCTATCCCTGGATATCTTTGAGGCTGTTTTCATACGTAGCCTCGCTATTCTATTACCTAGAGAGCCAAAGCCTGATGAGGCTCCAGTGGATTTCTTTTTCTTTTTTAATTTAAGCTTTCCTATTGCTCCTGCTAATGGATTCATACTATTTGTTCCTTAGTTTAGTGGTGTGAAGTCTTCTTCGTTTGGGTTTGTGTTTTCTTTATCTGGTGTAGGGCTAGTGTTGGTGTATTCTTTAAGTGTTTCTTCATAGGTAGAGAAGTCATATAAAGGGTTCACTTCTGAGTCGATAGTTGGCTCTGCTTCCACGTGCACTGGGGCTGTGAAATTGCTCACCATATTACTAGCCATTTTATTGCCCATATAAATAGAAAGCGTAGACAAGCCATAACCAGCTCCTACGCCTACTGCAAATAATAGTACCTCTACCATACGCATATGATACAAAATAAGAATGATATTAGTCACCTTATTAGTTTGTAAGTATAATAAAATAAACTTTTTCTCCTCTATAAATAAAGAAAATTCTTTAAAAAGCTTGACTTCGAGATTTGTAGTCCTTAAATTTACAATGTAATTAAACTTAAAAAGGAGTAGCAAACAATGATAGATAATAAATACAAAATAATAATAGATGAAAATACTTCAACATTGGCTAAAGATATAATCAACAATGGTACACTTGAGTCAATTAAGTATTATAGTACTGAAGAGTACTTCAAAGGTGTAATCAAAGATGGTAACTTTGGAGCTTTAAACTTCACACTTAGATACTGGAGATATGGTGAGGAAAGTGCTGATTGGAGTTATTCTTCTGATGAGACTACAATGAGACAAATGGAATTAACAATTTGGTCTGGTGATGATAGTTATAGTGATGACTACCAGATAGTATTTGATGGGTGGAACTACAAAACAGAAACGAAATATAGCACTGATGATGGCTCTGCTTATAAAGATGTTAATTCGTCTCATATGACTACTGAGGATATTGCTGATGTTAGTAAATGTTTCTACATCAGGTTCCTTGATAATATGAAAAAAGCTAGGCTTGTGGAAATTGATGAAAGAATAGCTAGGAATATCAAAAAACGCTCTACGTTTATTAAGAGATGTCAACTCGAGAATGTCTTGGCTGATGTTTTGCAGGTTATTCACGAATGCAAAACACCTGATTTTGACCCTGAGTCTGATGAATTTGATAGCGATGAGACTTTTAATCAAGCATCTAACTGGGGAGCCTGCTTAATAATGAATAGGTGGAACTTCGATGATGAAGAGATAGACTACCTTAATACTTTAGACAATTTAAACATACAAAATGTGATTGACTGCTGGATTAAAAAAGGAAGTAGTCAGGGAATAACAGTGCAGTATTCATCATTATTGTACTTTGAAATCATTCCAGATTGTAGCTATGAATATACTAAGGTAGCAGACAAAATCAAGGACCAAGGATATGGCTTTGAGTATACGGTTAAAGTAAATACATCTAGCTATAGCCCTTGGCATAGAACAACTTTTAGAAATACTCACGACAGAATAACAAAATGTGCTAACTGGTCCAGCCTTCTTAAGAGAATTAAAAAAGAAGTTCCTGAGGCGATGGAACACAGATACGAAGCAAAAACCATATTAAAACGTAGAAATGCCAAGGAAATCACTTACGAGACTACATTCTCAGCTCTTGAGAAAAGACTAGAGGATGTGATTGGTACTGAGCTTATTGATAGTGAGGACTTTGATAATAGAGTTGAGTATAAAGCTATTACCCATAAGGGTGTTACGTTTAATGTTATGGCAGATGATGATGAGGTTCTTATGGTGACAATAAGAGAGCACGATGTGATGGTGAAAGATGTTCCTGCACTGCTTGATGCGTTGATTGATAACGAAGCAAAAAAAGATGAGGCACGTAATAAAAATGCTAGCCAGATAGAAACCCTAGAAGGACTTAAAAAGTCTCTAGAAAAGCAGATAGAGGGCTTAGAAGAGCAGATGTCTGTTTTAAATAGCGAAGCTATGGGTGAATACTGTAAAGCTAAAAGGCTATGTCCTGAAGGTGAAGTCTGGTCTAAATAAATCCACTGATGAGCTAGTGAGATTCTAGCGAAACCCACTTAGGTGGGTCTGGAAAATAACTAAGGAGTAGCAAAAGATGAAAACCAAAGTTCAATATAAATATGATGCAGGTGAAGATTATCCTAAGATAAATGGGTGGTCTACGGAGCAAGTAAAATTTACAATGCCTAATGGAGAAGAAATAATAGTAGGTGTAAATATTTCAAGTGAATACTATCCAGAAGACAGGGAAACTTACGGATACCCAAGCAATGTAGATGATAGAGTTGTTTATTATTTAGGTGAAGATACTTACGACTTTAAAGGAATAAGTTGTATATATGATGAAGATAAAATAAAACTTCGTAGAGCATTAGTTAGAGCATATCACAATGCAGAGAATTTTGAAGAGGGTGTGGTTGAAATAACAATAAAGGAGGGTAAGTAAGATGAAAAAAAATGAACTCAAACAACACCAAGAAAATGTTAAAAGAGGCTATGAAAAAGATTTTACAATAAAAGAGTATTTTGAAAGAAATATGCACAGAGAATGTGATGATAATGTAAATCAAACACATTTTAGACAAATGCCTTTATCTGTAAATGAGTTTGCAAAAAGACATAGTGATTACCTGGAGCAAAAAAGAATAGATGAGGCAATGGAATACAACGGAAATATTCACTATGGAGATATGTATCGTATAATATGGGAATCTTATGTTGAATACTACGAGGCTTTTAAATATAATGCTAAAGGCTTTGTGAAGTGGACACATAGAGTAAATGAAGACCTATTAAAAATGCCTTATCCTATTCAAAAAAATATGGTTAGATATATCAAAGAAAGAGAAATGTTTGATGATATAAAAGTTCAACTAGTAACACCAATGATAAAGGAGGGTAAGTAAGATGGGTGATATAAAAAGCTATGTTCAAGATTGGCTAGAAGATGCAGGAACTGATTTAGGATACGATATGGATTCGTTACCTGAGATGCAGGATATAGATTGGATAGCTAAAGATAAAGTTGAGGCTAGTATGTATTTTGATATGCCTAGCTATAAATATAAAAAACGTGAGTTTATTAAACTAACTGGAGGTAAGTAATGAGTAGAATAGATAACTTTGATTTTAAATTCAATAAAATAAAAGATAACCCAGATAACAGAGTGTTACTAAAAAAGCTTTTTAGGTTAGAAGATGAGCTAAAGAATATAGAAGATAACTTTAATATTCACGATATCACACATCTTTTTAGACCTAATCAAATAAGGCACGAAAAACAAAATATTTTAAATCTATTAAGAAAGGAGAGCAAGTAAGATGAAAAAAGCAATATATCAAGATAGACACATCTGGATAATGGCGATAATATTTATGTATTTCTGTTACCCATTAATTAAAGAAATAACACTAATGTTGATTGGAGGAAAGTAATGAAAAAGAATGTAAATGTCCTTATGGACCTGGAACTAAAAAAAGCTCTTGATAAAGATGCTAAAAAGAATCATCGTAGTGTAGGTAAACATATTAACTTTATAATATCAATTCATCTAGAAAATGTTAGGAGGGGTGTATAATGAGCAAACAACTTAAAGATGAAAAGTTAAACGAGCTTGAAGATATAGAATCCTATGAAGAGTTTATGGAAGAATGTAGAGAGATGGATGAAGAAGCTTATAAATATGACAAAGAACAAAGAAATCTACATACATATAAAATATGGAATCTAATTAAAGATGGTTCTGTAAGTAAAGATGAAGTAATAGGTGAATTGTTTGAATATATGTCAGGCGAAGATATTGGATTTGTTTATGGTAGGCTAGAGAGAAAAAAAGAAAAGGAGTAAAAGTAATGAGTAAGAAAAAACAATGTTCTGATTGTAGGGAGTATAGAGATGATGTTAAGATGGTTCCTGAGTTTAAAGATAAAAATAATGGAGATGCTTGGGGTTATATGCTATGCTTAAGGTGTAAGGCTAATAGAATAGCTCTTAGGAATGAGGATTTAAGGGTTCAATTCGGTGACGATAAGGACTGGAGCTGATGAGGTATTTTTTGATTTTGGGAATAATGTATTTAAAAATAAGAAAGAGAGGTAATAAATGAGTTTAAAATCAGATTCAAAGGGTGTTTATATGTATAGCAAGAGAAGATTTATAAACATCTTAGAAAGAAAAGCAGATGAATGGCTAAATGATGATGATTATTGGATTGGATATCCAGATTGTGATATAAATGTAACTGAGGACTTTGATGAAGATGGAGAGTATAGAGTAGTTTCTGTTTATGGAGTAGAGGTTATATATGATTATTCTAATGGAGAATCTTATCTTCAAACGGATACAGGAAATTTAATAGAATCTTTTAATTTTAAAATATAAGGAGGTAGTATAAATGAGTAAAGAAAAAAATCTTAACTATGGGAAAGATTGGTATCAAGCAAATGAAAGTGGAAAATGCTACCAAGTTATCAATGATAAGTGGGAAAAATGTGAGAGTGAAACACATCACCCAGACGGAACTTTATGGAGGGATAAATTTGAACAGTTATCTTCCCAATATGATTATAAAAGTAGTGAATACCAAAAACTTAACAATAAGCTAAACAAAATCAAATGGAATGTAACAGAGATTATTAATATTTTAAATGAGGAGGAGTAATGAGTAAAGAAAAAGAAAAGTATTATGAGGTTAAATACAAAAAAGTTATAACATATAGAGTAATTGGTAAAGGCATAGAAAATGGCTATTCTTTAAATTGGATTGGAGAAGATGACCTTAATATTGATGCAGATATGGGTTGGAGTATAAAACCTATATCACCAAAGGAAGAATATGATATTGAGGGAATTACTCAAGAAGAAGATGATGATGCTATTATATCTAAAGAAATAACAGAAGAAGAAGCAATAAAACTAGCTAAAGAAATATCTAGAATTGGCTTAAAGGAAAAAACACCTTGCGAATGTAGTATATGCTTATATGATGGAGATTGTAATGAAGAATAAAGTAAAATACGATTGCGATTGCATATATATTATAATTGATGGTTGTGTTTACGAAAATAATCCAGATGAAGATTGTAAAATGTGCAAGGGCAGAGGTTGGTATTTAGGAGAAAAAGATGAGATTTAGTATAGTAGAAAAGCTAGTTATTATAACTTGTGTTATAGTTTATATATATTTGTCGTATTTAATATTAAAATAAGGAGAAAGGAAATGAGTGATTTAGTAAAAACTGATACAGATATGGATTTAATTGAAGCATTAGAAAGTCGCTTTAGTTTGCACGATGTAGATATGATTTATAACTTGTTAAGCAAGTTTGAAGCCATTGATACTAAGCAAGGCGAAATAACATTTGATGATTTTATTAAAAAGTAAAGTCTCTACATATGCTCCAATGCTTTTTGTATTGAGTATTCTTCAAACTGATGTGGGTGTAATATCTTTCTGTATTTAACATCTATCTGATTAGTATGAAAGAATGCTATCTTATATAATCTAGGCTGAACAAAAGCAAAGATATCACAATCAAAATCATTATAATCTTCATAGTAGTGGAATACCTTATTGTTTTTAGTTATTCTACTACGTCTGTTTATGCTAAAAGTATATCCTGAGTTATAGTTCTTTTTTTTATGGTTCTTATATGTGCTTGATTTGACTTGAATTTTAATGAGTCGACCATCGTGCTCCATAGCGACATCGTATGGTCTGCGATTAGGAACAATCATAGCAGAGTATCCGTGTAGGTTTAAATAGAAGACCGTGAATAGCTCTCCTACATATCCCTTGTCACTTGCTGATAGCTTTGTCAGTGTAAACTGCCTTTTCTATCGTTTCCTTACTTACGTTCCACTTCTCTGCAATAAAATCAATCTTTGTTGCATAAGTTAAGTTGTTAACACTTAATCCTACCCAACAAGCTCTTATCTCTAGGTCCCTAAGAGTTGCATCTAGGGATTCTAGGATTCTTTTATGATTAACGAGTCTGGTTCTCATTTACTAGCTCCTTATAGAGTTTAGTCATTTTCTCGTAGAGCTCCTCCAACTCTGGTGTATGATACTTCTTTGTTTTTTTATATCTAAATCTTAGTTCATCAAATTCTTCTATGCCAAACCTCTTTATATACCAGTTAAAATATTCATAATTATCTTTACTATGACGAAAGTTACACCCCCAACACTGAGTATGACAATTGCCGTTCTTAGATATATCCCACCTCGTACTGTATGACCTTCTTGAGAATACGTGTCCGTTTGTAAGGTTTTCTTTCGACCCACATTCGACACACGCTTGGTCACGCTCTCTAATATATTTCGATACAATGTCGTCTAGCCTCTTTACTACTCTCTGCCTTGCTGTTTTTTTCGCCAATATCTTATCCTTGCTTTTCTTTTAAAGTAGTTATCTTTATCTGATTTAAGGTGTGGGTGATACTCTCCGTTCTTATCTTTAAATATATCTTCTTCGGTCCATTGACATACCATATACTTTTTACTTGGGAACTTCCTGGGATTATAGCAATTCCATACTTCGTCTACGCTATGCAAAGTAAACATCATTATAAAATATATCTCTGCAACTGTCATTTAAACATATCCTGCAACGGTGTTTTATTTTTGGGTCCGTGTTCTCTTTTTGCACAAGGGTGACATATGATTAGCTCTGATTTGGAATGTTTTTTAAAGGTAAATGTTTTATATATATACCTATTACCTACTTTGAACTTCTTACACATATCGCAGGTATGAGGCTCTCTTTTGAGCTTTTTAATAATGCTACCCACTTACCTTGCTTTTCCTTTTCTTATGATTTTTGCTAGCCTCTGAAACATATTCATCGCCTATCATTAAAGCCACTGCCCAGCCATTAGGAGTTGAATTGTATTTATTCCTCCAGTATTGTATTTTCTTCCAAGTATCTTTATTCAAGCTATCTCCCATATTTCTACAAGAAAAACTGGTGCATATCTGCCAAAAGAATGCTGTACAAAGGTATTTAATAGCATAGAAGCGTCCTTATCATCAACACCATCTGATGATATAATGTCTAAGCAATCTTTTTGACTATATACTGCAACCACATTTCCTAATGCGTTAGAGCCTACGCCCACTATTGCAATATCAAATGCGTCATCAAGTAGTATCGCCTCTGGGTTCAGCTCTTGTACCATCTTTCTGTTCATTTATCTTCTCCAGTTGTTCTTTTGTTTTCTCAGCTAACTTTGGATTGTAAGCAATAAGTATTTTCAGAATTTGCTCTAGTAATTTAATAAGCTCATCTGTTTTTGTCAAGAGAACTTGATAGTCTTCTACTAAACCGTTGTAGTTTTTTTTGATATGTTCTACATCTTCATACATAATTTTATATGGTAATGATTTTGTTAATGTCCAATACGCCATTAAAATGGGATATCAGCTGATTGACTAGACATATCAGTAGATGGGTCAATATGATTAGATACTAACTCAATTAACTCTTGATTTAATTCTTTTGGAATCCAAACCATATCAAACCATTTATCATTACCATCTTGGTCTTTGCCTTTTTGTGATGGTGCTCCAATAAACAAACCGTTCTCACCCTCAACCAGTTTAAAGTTTTTCATCTCAAAACCCTCTGATGTTTTAACAGTTAAAAAACCTTTAACCTTACCACCATTATCTAGTTTTCTGAAGTTTATTATTTCCATTGTTTTCTCCTTGTTATTTTATAATCTATTTTCAAAATTAGTTAAAACCGTTGTACCTGAGCTAATTTTTATTCTTCTTGAAATCATTGTGTCTAGGCATCTTTTGGTAGGTGTCCAGGAGCCCCAGTCCATCTCAACTGTTTTACCTAGATTCTTCCTTGCGATGTCAATTAGGTTATCATATAGCCTAACCATTCTATATACCACAGCTCTATTCATTATTTACCCCACTTTCCTGCTCTTAATACCATAAGCATATTAGCATAGTTCATTATATCTGTAGATGTGTCTTCAATAGATTCTTTAACAGCAGAGGTCTCTATACTGTCTTTTTTATATAGGTTCACTAACCTGCATATTTTATCGTTCATTCTTATTACAACACCAAGCTGGGCTAACCTATTGTTCTGCGAACTTTCGGATGAAAAGGAGGAGAGGTTTAATCCCAGCCTGATATTAGAATCTCCATAATCAGATTGTTTTTTACACCAGAGCTCATATGCTTTGTCAAAGTTTTTCATAAGCTCATCAGAACACTCTGGATATTGTTTTTCAATAGATTTAATTATTTCATCCATAATAATACCTCCATTAGTAAAATGGTAAACATAAAAGATAGTGCAATCATTACTATACAGCCAAACAAAAATATTAGGTCTTTTATAAGTATAGTATCTATAGTTTTAACTTCCTGTAGATAGTACGCTTTGAAACTTTGTATCTTTTTGCTAAGTCTTTTATACGCCATCCTAGTATCCTTTTTATTTGTATTGCTGTTTTATCAAATTTACTTATTTTCTTGTTCATTTAAATCCTTATATACTAAAACAAAAGCATCACATTCAGAGCAAGATAGGTTAGTGACAATTCCCTCACCCTCTCTATCATAATCTTTATAGTCGTGGTCACCACCCCAAATTAACTCTGTATTGCAATGCCAACAATTCATTAAAATTCCTTAAACTCCGTTAAGCTAATATGAACTGCAGGACCTATATCCTGCCAATCTCTAGTGTTTTTGGTTCTAGCTCCCCAACGTATATCCATATTTGTATCATCTGTAAGAATACACCAGAGGTCTTTATCTTTATATCTTACTGCTAGTATAGTTGGTATGTTAGTAGAGTCTCGTAGCTCCTTGCCCTTCATCCACTTATTAAGATTAATCATTGAATCTGAAAAGTCATCGCTATTAAACTGTCTATTTTTAAGCTCTATCCAGGCTTTTATTTGACAATTTTTAATTAATGCGTAGTCAAACCTATAGTCAATAGGTAATTTCTCTAGCCTACAATTCCAGTGGTTCTCAATAGCTCTCTTAAACATATCCTCACCTGCTATATGTTTAGAGCTGTTTATATCACTTTGAATCTGTTTTCTTGGCATCAAACTCCTTTAATCTTAGATACATCGTGTATACTTCTTTCTGTAGTTTATCAATTTGAAATTGCTGATGGTCAATAAGCTTTTGCTTATCCTTTATAATCTGCTCTAAGTCAGGCATCACTAACATCCTTTCTCCTCCATTTTAGTTTTGAAAATATCTCTTTTATTTCTTCTGGCTCTGCACAGTCCTCATCCTTAAACTGATTATGAGCTTGATTAAATTCCTTTCTTTGCCTTAGTATATCATCTCTTGATTTTGATTCTTGTATGTAAGGCTTTGATTCTTTTACTTTCTTAGTTGCTCTACTACACCACATCTGAAGTGTTGCCTTGTAGTTTTTGTATTTAGTCCCAGTGGATTCACAGTATAGCACTAGGTCTTCATAAATTTCACTAGCATTTACCTTAGGATATTTTTTCTGTATTTCTAAAACAACATCTGGGGTAATGCTTTGTATTGTTTTATAATCTATATTAGTATCTATATTAATAGTAACGGAGGACCCTCCACTTTTAGGCGGGGGGGGGGGGGGGGGGGGGGGGGGGGGGGGGGGGGGGGGGGGGGGGGGGGGGGGGGGGGGGGGGGGGGGGGGG
>VTLG01001119.1_pt1 | contig 18261 bp, 31 predicted proteins | sample 4694571 | NCBI WGS metagenome assembly VTLG01 (sample SAMN12604809, study PRJNA352737) | marine metagenome | biome: ENVO:00000447; feature: ENVO:00000209|ENVO:00000569|ENVO:01000036; material: ENVO:00002151; isolation source: viral sequences binned using virsorter ... | reverse complement strand
AAATGTAACCTTCTAGTAAAGAACATGTTCCGTTGGTATTTCCTGAATTATATGTTGTACCAGAAAAATTTGTATAACTGAAAAGATCTCCACTACCTTGTAGTAGAATGTTCTTCGTGTACGGATTTAAGTCTGTATTTGTGGTATCAGAATAAAATGTTTTAACTGAGTCTGAATATTCACCAACTCTTTTCATGGTAAATTCATCTCCAGAATTGCCTATGTAATTTGGATCAGAAGAAAAGGCGTTATTTGTACCCAAAACATTGGTAGCAGAAATTCTAGATCCTTCGTTAGAGTATTGTCCATCAGGACTTCTTCTGTATAGGTAAAACCTGTTATCCTCTTTGAAGAACTCATCCTCTACTTGTGCTCCGGTTGTACCAAGACTGTAATTCTTTATCCATAATTTTCTTATATGCGGATCCCAAGACTCTACGATACCATAACTGATTGTTTCTGCCGTATAATCGTTTTGGTCTGGAGTAAACCCATTCAAGTCATATTTTAATACAATAACATCCCCTGTTGTTGGGGGACTTTCGGGTTGCTCTAGTATATGAAAAGAATATCCAGCATAATCAGACTGTAGTTTTTGTGTAAATTCCTCACCAGAGATCGGCCAATAATTATCGGATATTATATCATTTTGTAACAGATTGATGTAATACAATGAAGGGTCTTCATACAGAGAAATTGATAATTGATCTGGACTTTGATTTTCTGAAATTTCAATTCTGCTAGTTTGCGTAGAATCTACAATAGGACGACTAAACATATTTTTAACATTTTTAGTTAGACCATCCGTAAATTTATATTCAATACTACTTAAAAAATTAAAATATGCCATTATCCTTCTCCGAGTGCATTGTAGAACTCAGATCTACTTGTTATAGACCCTTCATAATTAAATACGTTTTCTAATTCTATGAAGTTGCAAGTAAGAAAATATGAGAACGGTCCACCTTCTCCAGCAATAAACGACTGGTTATCTACACTTTTCAAAACCGAAGTTAGTACACATATTTTTGGTGTGCCTAACCATAGATTCGTTGTTTCGCTTTCATTGCGACCAAATTCATTCACAGCAGTTATTGTCCATACGTTTGGGGGTCTCATTCTACTAGCTTGTGCAATATTACCTTCATTTGCAAAACCACCAACAACAGGCATGGACAGCATTTCAAATTCTTCACCTATTTCTCTTGCTGTAAACGTGTTTGCACTTTCTGATGTGGCTTTTAAGTTCCAGTTAAACGCATATTTTCTTTTTGATGATCCAAGATATCCTGATTCAGTTGTTAAAAGATCTAACCTACCCAGCTTCGACGCGATCTGTCCAAATGCCTCTCCCTGATATCTTTCTGAAACCTGAGTTAACCTGCCACGGGTCTCAGCTATCATATCAGGGAAGGTCATATTGGCGGTTGCCTCTGGACCATCATAACCTTCTATTGTTCCCAGAGCTTGTTGTAAATTTTCCATCATGGGAACATCTTCTGAATATCTGTGAGCAGTACCCGTATTTACAGCTAATCCCGGAAGAATTATACGAGAGATTGGATTTGTTAAATTTGCTCTAGTTATAGAGGTTCTAGGGTATGTGTAGCAAGTAAATATTAGATAATACGGTGCTTCTGCTGTCCTATCATCGTATCCCCAAGAAAATTCTTTGTTAGCCATGGTTTCCTCCTAGTTTCATTCATATATATGTATGCTATGGCATATAAAACGAAGTACATTCCCGAAAATTCAACTAAATATGTTGGAAATCCTACCAAGATCGTCTGTCGGTCGATGTGGGAAAGAAAGATGTGCAAATACCTTGATAATAATACCAATGTTCTTCGTTGGGCAAGCGAAGAAGTCGTGATACCATATCTGTCCCCGGTAGATAATAAAATGCACAAATACTACCCCGATTTTCTCGCGGAAGTAAAAACCAAAGATGGTGGTATCAAGACATTTTTAATTGAGGTTAAGCCATATAAGCAGACCAAACCACCTGTAATCAAAAAGAGAAAAACTAAATCATATGACTTGAATATGAAGACATATGCCATAAATGAAGCGAAATGGAAAGCTGCTAAAAAAGTTTGTAATGATAATCAGTGGGAATTTACCATTCTAACCGAAAACGAACTATTTAAGGGGAAGCAAGCAAAATGAGTCTAGAAGGAACAAACGTAGATGATTTAGTTGAAGGAAATGGTATTTACAGCAAAGGACTTATGAAGCACAATAGGTTCCATGTAAATATGTTTATCAATACTAAAACATATAGCAAATCACTGACTAATATTCCTGTCTTTGCTGCCGAAGTACCCGGTTGGGATATTGCAACGGTAACGGATCTTGGTGTTGGTGGAAACGTCAAGACTTTTCCCATGAGAAAAAATTGGACTCAACGTTTGTTTTTAACATTCTATATGGAAAATGAAGTTGAGGGATCAATGTTTGATATTGTGAATAGATGGTGTAACGCAGTTACACAACCACAAGGACCACAACCATATTATAACGAGAACGTCACTGGAAATATTTTAGAAATTGTGAACGGCGATAATGATAACATTAAATGGAGATTTGCGGAAGTCTTTCCAAGGGCTTTATATCCAATTAATCTTAAGCCGGTTGAGGACTTTGCTCCGATGGTTTTCAGTGTTCAATTTCAATACAGATATTTTGATTTATCTGCCCCAACTGGTGGAATATTAGGCACACAAACTATTATTGGATAGGAAAAAAATTATGAAAATAGAATTACCGATATACAAAACAACACTACCCGTAAAAAATATTACAGTAGAGTTTACTCCCCTTGTCGTTAAACAAGAAAAAATTATAGCGGCCGCAAAAGAAACGGGTAGCATTTCTGACGGATACAACACGCTTCTAAGAATCATAGAATCAAATGCACAGGTCAATGTAAAAGACTTATCAGAGACCGACTTGATTCATTTATTACTAGAATTAAGAAAAAAATCTATCGGCGAAAAGTTTAGGACAACCTTTAATTGTCCTCACACAAAGGAATCTGTAAATGTAGATATAAATTGTTCGGATATTGTTGTCAAAGGAAATACCGCAACAGAAAAGATAGTCACTGACGATTTTGTGGTACGCATAAAAATGCCAAGTAGTTTTTCTAACATTACTTCAACAATAGAATCTATAGAAACTGTAGATGAAAAAATACAATTTGATAAACTAACAGAAGATCAGAAAATTGAATTAGTAGATTCATTACCAATTCAAACAAAGGACACGATAGAAAAAGCAATGGATTCTCTGTTTCATTATGAATATATTCTGACGTATGAAACTGCTGGGAAAAAAAGAAAAATAAAATTAAGTAGCGCAGAGGATTTTTTTACCTTACTTTTTGTCATGTAAATCTGCCTAGCTATTATTATTTGAATTTTCAACTCATGCAAATGTATGGATATAATTTAGCAGAATTGGAAAGTATGATTCCGTGGGAGAGAAAAATATACACTGGCATGTTAAATGATTTTATCAAAGATCAAAATATGAAAATCCAACAAGCAATGGTAAGTAAAGGGATAATGTAATGGAAGAAAATATGAATATTAACGATATAGCAAACACAGACAATGACACAATGATTTCATTTTCTGATATCGGTATTCCAATTAATCCTATGCCTGATTTTTCTGATTTATATTTTCGCGCAATAGAAGATGAATATACTCTAGAAGATGAATATGATACGTCAGATTATTTTTTGGGAATTCAACCAAGTGAACAAAGGGAACGAGACAATACCATAATAAAAACCAATAGTAACTGGTGGGAAACTTCTTTACACCAATTGCAAGGTCGTGGGCAACAAATTGATGAAACGGGTGCGATTGGTCGTAGAAATAATAGAGAACTCTATGATTCAGTTTCGTTTAAATCCCCCACAGAAGTAGACGCAGAGGAGCTGCCCTCCAAACCCGGTGGGACAACTCCTCTTGCATCTAACGCAGTTTTTAAATCTCGCGGTGGGAGCGACCTGAGAACAACAGGCAACCCCTACGGATACGCTTAATCCTTAGCGAGTCTCTCGAAGTAATCAAGCGCATCAGTCTCTTCTGCAACGCTCTCAGACTTGCTCTCAAGCGTCTCTGAGGTCTCCTGAATGGTCGGTGCGCTCGTTCCATCGTTAGAACGGATATCATCACCAACAACCTCCATAAGACGCTGCTTAAGCTCGTCATAGGACTTGAAGTTAGAGGGATCGGTAAAGGCAGTCAACGAGTACTGCTTCTTCCAAAGTTCCTCAAGCTGGACATCATCACCATCGAAAAGCTCGCTAGGTGAGTCAAACTCAGACTTGTCATAATTGATGAAGCCAGAGATCTTACGAACCTTGAGCTTGAAGTTTGCTCCATCCCAAAGGTCGAAAGGATTGACTGCCTTTTCATCAGCAAACTCAGGCTCCATTGCTTCCTGAATCTTGTCGAAGATCTTCTTACCAAACTTGTAGAGGAAGATCTTACCTTCGTTCTGTGGATTGGCAGGATCACTGATCACCAGAATGTTGGAGATGTACTGGAGCTTACGCTTACGCGCTCTAGCAATATCCTTGTCTGATTCGATACCACTGTTCCAGAGTTCTGAGTTCATCTCTGACACAGGATCCTTCTCACCAAAGGTTGTACGAGAGTTCTCAATGAACCATCCACCCTTACCTTGGAATCCGTGTGTGTAGAGCTTTGCCCAAGGAAGATCCTCATTGGGTGGTGCTGGAAGGAAACGAATGACGGCATAACCGTTACTCGCCTTGTCCAACTCAGGTCTCCAGAATCGATCATCCTTATAGGACTTCTTTTCTGATGTTGCTTGAATCTTCTTTGAAAGTTCATCAAGATTGGAACTGGAACGGGACTTACGCTTAAAATCTGCAAAATCGCTCATGTTAGAGCCTTTCCCCGAGGATCTACCTCGGCCTTAGTAAAATAACAGGGAACTCCCCTGTGCTTAAATCGGTAGTTGTACTTCTTGTTTGGGTAGGATATTGAGGTCTTGACCTTCTACTTTGAGCTTTTCGATGATGGGCTTGGATAGCGACTTAGCTACGATGCCCGGTTCAATCTCATGCTTCTCACATAATTCTATCACGGCTTCTAGGTAAGTTCCACCTTTATCTCGAACAATATTCTCGACTTTCTTGGAAAAGCCCTTTTTTTCTTCGTCGCTTAGAATCAATGTATTTCTCCTGTTGAATACATAGTATACCGTATATATGCTGTCTGTCAAACCCTTATATATAAATTAGTTCATAGGAGACTAACTAAAAATGCCAGATACCGCCTCAAACATTATCGTACAAACAGTGGGTAACACCGCTAACCTTGCCACAGACTTTGGAACCAGCGGAGTAAATCTCAGTTCAGCCCACGTACCCCTACAGAAGGTGGCTTTCGGTAACTCCGGGGCAGCCATTCGCGTTTCCTCTACTGATCCCTTACCCGTTACCGTGGCTGGTAGCGATGTTGCTATAACAGTCAGTGGTAATGTAGGAAACTGCGGACAATTTGGCATTGCAAACTTTGGTACACAGTTCCTTAGAGTGGCTGGATCCACGAACGGTGCTGATGGTGTCACTGTACAAGGAACCATTGGTGTCACCGCTGCCGGACCAGAAGGACTTAAGGTTACTGGTGGTATCGTCGCAGGACTCCTAGCGACCAGAGACACTGTGAGTGTCACAGGAAGCGTATCCTTGGTCAGTGTGGATGGAACAACTGGCGCAGCAGTCAGGATCTTCTCTGGACAGACTGCAATCGGTGTCACTGGTGATTCTCTCAAGGTTTCCATCCAAGATGCCGGATTTACCGCAACCATCTCACTCTCTTCGGTGGTAGGACTCACAAACAACTCATCGGAAAATATTGTACCAAGAATTCAAGGTTTCACCAACGGTATCTTAACTGGTGTAACCGGTCAGGTGGAAATCAAATCTACTGTACAACCTGCTGGATTTAGTGCTGGACAATTCTTCGTTGGATCTACTCCACGTCAGATGCCTGCTGTTCCTCTGGGTGCTGGAGTTAAACTTCGTGCCGTATCAACCAATACAGCGACACTACATCTTGGACACACATCTAGTTTAGGAAGCACTCTTGGTTATCCTCTACTAGCAGGAGAATCTTGTTTCTTGGAAGTCGGTAATCTTAACACAGTATTCGTTGTAGGTGGAGCCACTGGTCAATTAATCTCATTCCTAGGCTCTTAGTATGTACCCATATTCAACTAGATCTAGTGGAGCATCTGATTTTTTCATACAGGATTTAGGTACTGCCGAATTCCTTGGACTGGAATTTATAGACACTCCAGACGACCGAGTAATAGTAAACCAAAACTTATCGTCTAAGCCCTCTGTTCTCATAGAAGGTACACAGATAGTTTTAGACTATTCTGACATACAGAATATAAAAGATAAACAATTTATTGATCTTGCTTTCAAGGCAATGGCAGCCGGTGCTGGATTTACAATTACTGGTGCGGTATACAATGATCCAACTAATCAGTATACAGCAGATCTATCTGCGTCATGTACATTGAATAGTTATAGTAAATATAAAATTCTAGGAACTGTATCTGCCATAGGAAGTACATCAGAAATAAACTATTACAGACCAGAGTTTTTCGATACGGTTCCTCAGATAGCAACTTCCTCTGGTCTTACGTATGCCGGACTCACAACAAACTCACTGGTAAATTTTACTACAAGCACAGCAACAAGTTTTATCAGCAATAATTTTCAGATAGGCGATTATGTTGATTTTGCTACTTCATCTAATACAGGTAGATATACCATCGCTGGAATAACTGTGGATGATTTTTCCAGAGAAATTGTGTCTTTCACAAAAGACTTGACCATAGTTGCAGAAAACCTCAAAGGCACTAGAGTTACCGTTGATCATAAGAGAAAAACCTCCACCATATCTGGAGGACCATTTGAAATAGAGAAGCAGAATACCGTAGTCCATAGAGTTGGAAAACGGGTCACCGATGACGGACAAAATTTGATCACTATTGATGATGAAATTTTGAAACCGCTATCACTTTCTCGCGGTATAATGTATCTTTTTATTATTGATCAAAATAATCTAAATGATTTTATACTTTCACCCACCGCCGAATATTTATCTGATTATACAGATTCTGGAATTTATAATGTGGTTGATAGCGGAATGAATAAAAGATATTTATTCTTTATACCAAATGATCTAACACCAAGTCAAATGTATTACACTTCACAAAATAATTCAACATCCTCTGGATTTGGTGGTATCCAAATTAGTGGATCATATTCTTACATATCAACTGTAAACTTAGTCAGGTCTTCTGGCTTAACTGGTAGCACTACGTATAGTGGATATAATGGTAGTGGATTTTCAAATACTCAATATGGTAGTGGATATTAAAACACTCAATATTAATAGCGATGGGGGGACTCGAACCCCCATGAGGTTAACCCTCGACGGATTTTAAGTCCGTTGCGTCTGCCAATTCCGCCACATCGCCAATAAGTCTATTAATATAAGTTTCCAAAACAATCGGGTGAACTTTTTTCCAATTGAACTTTTCTTGCAAACTACCAAATGAAGAAATGTCATAATACAGTACCTTTGTATCTGTCACAACTGCCATAAGGTGGATACCAGAATTGTAATATCCGGTACTTGTCCTTGGTTTGCTGTTCTTCCCCGGAGATACCGGTGCAGTCTTTGTGGTTCCGCGTGTGGTAAGATTTACATATGTGTTATTTCCATAGCAACTTTTAATTTGTACTTTCAACCACCAGTCCGGTGCGATCTCAATTGTACAATCGTGGATTGAGTCTCGGTCTTTTCCTTGGTGTGGATCATAACCACGTTCTATAAGATCTCGAAGGACAGTCTCTTCGGACAACGCCTTGCTGAGTGAAGACTTTGCCCGTGAAAAGTTGCTATGCCATTCTGATGCAAATTCACTCATCACATCGGCTCCATTCATTAATCAGAAAGAAACTGACCAGTGTGATCAACACTGTCTTGGATAAATGAAGATAGAGACTCTGGCTTACTCCATCCTTTAGTGCCATTTTCATACTTAACTTCAACTAATTGATTGCCTTCGCGATCTATCTTAGTTGCTGTAACGGTAGCCTTTTGTTTAGTTGGTGTGTGTATTACTTCTTGTAGAAGGGTAAATGTTTTCATCAGTATACCAGCCTTTCGAATCCAGTGGGGGTTGAGTAATAAATCTTGTCGAATATGAGCTTGCACCATGGAGTACATAGAGAACAAGGCCGAGATAGACGAGCATCAGCAAACCTGTTGAAGCGAAAATTAAACAGTTCAAGATTTTGTCTCTCCTTACATCGGAGGAGTGCATCCAATTCTGAGTGTACTTCGTCATAACGGTATCCAATCTTTTTTGCTTTCGGGTGCGATTTCAATTGATTCGTACCTATAGATATAACTTTATTACGCACGAGTATCAGAGATACATGACGTTTAGTTCTATCATTATTGAGTGCATATGGTAATGCTATTTTAGAAAGTCTTTTGAATTTACGTTCGTTCATAACACGCTCGGCAAGACTTGAACTTGCGACCTGTTGATTAGAAGTCAACTGCTCTATCCGACTGAGCTACGAGCGCAGGAAATTATCGGACCCTTTTTCCATTGCCCTTGCGAGATGTTTGTGACAAGGCATTACCCTTTTTGCTCTTAGAAGAGCGAGGGCTTCCGACCTTGATCATGTTGTTTACGTGCTTAGAATGTTGCGATGAGTTTTTAGCCATTTTTATCCACCAATAAAGATCCAAAGACCAAGACCGATCATAGCGGTCATACCAAGGACATAGACAGCAACCATAAACCCGGCAACTTCCAGTCCAGTTCCAATATCACTCTTTATAGATTCCCAAGAGTTCTTTTCAGACATAAATGTCTCCTTTCGAACCCCTAGTATACCACGATTGTTTATTATGTCAAGTTGTCAGTGTTAGATTTGGTGTAGAAACATTCTTCTCAGGAACAACGAGACCACTACCAATACTTTCATTGTATTGATTCATAAGCTCAACTTGAGGTTTGATTGCAAACATGATGAACCTATTATCCATCTCAAGATCCTTATAATCTGCATATGGCATCCATGGCATCAAGCCAAGCTGACCACCACCCATTGGCATGAGAAGTGCAGGGTTCTTCATTTTTGTTGTCTTCCCGTCAGTCTCTGTCTTGCACAGGACTTCTTCACCACTACTTAGTCTTACGATTCGAATTTCCATTTTTCTTCACTTTCACTTTCTTTTTGCCGAAGCATTTTTCATAATTTTCTTGATACTGTTTAAAATCACTGATTCTACTTTTGTCACCTTTACCAGCAGAATGTTTTCCACTCATTATTTATCTCCAAAATTGATACCACTTTCTGGGAATGTCTTCTTGATTTCGTTTTGCGCGATAGATACCACGCTTCACATCACTCTGGGTAAGCAGTATATCACACTCTTGTTCGCCATACAAGACTGTAGTGTGATAATAGTGCTTGGCTTCTCTTTTGGTCTTACGCTGTTTGTTGAAAATTAAACCCATTTAAATTATCCCTTCCCCGGATTAAAAGGAACGGCGCTACCGGGACGTTGGAATCCCTTATCGGCACCAGTATTACCATCTGCGAACGAGGCAAGCACGTAGTGACCAGTAGAGAACTCAATGTTTGCTGCTGGGTGCGAGATCAAGATACCCTCTGCATTTGTTGTGATTCCGGTAAAGTCATCACCGATCTTGAATCCCTGATATGATGGGTTACTTTCGCTTCTAGCCTTGAGTACTGCCTTGCTAGACATTTCACCTTTAATAACAGTGATTGGTCTAGTACCAATAACATTTCCGACAGCTACTGTACCTGCACCAATGTCAAGATTCGATATGGTCAATCCTGCATTGAGGAAAAGTAGGTTATTATCCTCAGTGCCTGCAATGTTTTGTGCATCATTGAAAGACTTAAGGTTAATTGATGAATATGTAATTCTTGTTGAATCATTTAGGGGTTTGTTAATAAAGACTTTACCCTGTTTGCTTTGACCCCCTAAGTGTGTCTTTTCGGGTTTCATGTTTAGCGTTGTTGCTGCACCCTCTATGATAACATTACCATGTCTAAAGGCATCGATCTCAACAGTAGGAATTGTATTTGTTGGTCGAATATACGTGACTGGTCTAGCACCACTAACATCTCTATCCACAATAGAATTACCATCACCGGGTGGATCATCTGGTCCTGTAAAGGTGCCACCTGCCACTGATCTTGTTTGTAAACCACCACCAGAGATAACGACTGAGTTTGTCACTTCTGTGTCGAGCAAAGAAGCTGCTGTCTTTGGTTTACCGAGATAGTCAATGTCTTCTCTATCGAAGATCATTTGATTGATGATACCACCGTTGTAGTTAAACTGACATTTACTTAGAACGAATGACTGTTTAGTAATTCTGCTATGATTCAGATTTACTGAAGCATCACCACGAATGGTTAAGCTTTCCGTCTTAACTGACAACTGGGGCTGTTCTACTTTGTTATCTGTGCCACCTCTGAATGCTGTGACACCATCACGTCCGGCAGAGATTCCTCCCTGATAGAGCATATCACGCTTACTACGGAAAGCACTACCACCAAACTCATCACCGAAAAGTTTATTACCTCTTGGTCCGGGTTGGTTCATGGTCAATCCGAAACTGGTCATACCCTGAACAAAGGCACTAAGTTGCATCTTAACAGATCCATTAGAGATACCGGTCCTAAAGGACTTATAAAGTGATTCTGTTGCGTGGGTCATACCATAGAAAGTGCTACCGGCATCAGTACCAATAAAGAACTGATCACCTTGTATGAATCCACCAGAAAGACCTCCGTAGAATTGACCGGTTCCTGCACTGAATCCTGCTGCGCTGTTTCCTGTGCCACCAGATGTAAATCCGTAGAATGTATTACCGAAAAATGAAGCGGTTGTTCCGTCAAAGTTGGTGATCGTGAAGCTCATTACTCCGGTCATTCCGAAGAGAGCAGTGAGACCACGAACATCAATATCAGCAGAGGCACCTAAGAATGACTGACCGAAGGTAGAACCAAAGACGTTTCCTAGCTCGAAGCTGGAACCTCTGTGTGTAGAGTACGAATCTTCTACAAAGATCTTGAGTACATTACCAGCGATGGCGTTAGGGCCAAATCCAGTACCAGTTTGCCATGTGCCACCGTCACCAAATGTTCCACCAATAATACCACCAAAGAGGCATTCAGAAGCAGGGTAGTATCCCTCAATACCGGGATCATCAGGGCTTAGTCCTGAGAAATACACATTATCGGTTCCTCGTGGAGTTCGAATAGCTTCCTCGTAGTAAAAACCCTCAATGTAACCACCGGGATTGTCTGGGTCATTGGTAAAACCAGCAGACTGAACTACCCAGTTACCAGCTTCATTCCATGAATATCCTGTACAACCACCAGCACCACCTTGGTGTGATAGCGCAGTGCCAAATGACTTATCCCCTCTTTTATACTTGTATAAAGGGTTCTGCCCTGCTGGCTTATATCCGGTCCAATAAAAATTGCCTGCTGTTAACTCTGCCATTGATGGTGTCCTTGCTAAATGGTGGTCTATTCCAAATATTTATAATTTACACCAGCTTACATATAGAAAAAGGCTGGTAACCTAAGCTACCAGCCTTTCTCGTTGTTCATGGGACTCTGGACTGTCGTAATTACCAGAACTTTTCGGGTGACTGTACGATTGAAGTGTACCCTACTAAGACTATTCTGCACACCCCGCTAAGGGTCATCCCGCAAGCATTTCTGCATCGCTAAGGAACTGGTCGCTAAACCTTTCAGAATCTGCACTATCCCCAGTCAGAGGATCATTATGCGAGTCCCGAAGAGAGAGGATCAGTCTCTCTTCATATCTCCTTTAATTGTCAGACAATTGTCATCTCAAAGTATTATACTCGATCAGGTTCAATTGTCATACGAGTATTATACTCGATCTGTTGGGTTTGTCAACCCCTTTTCTAAGTTTTTTTCAAAATGGAGGAGGAGGGAATCGAACCCTCGTCTTCGTTGGTTCCGACATGCGGCTTTCCCCGAATCGACTACCAAATACACCCCCAACAAATCAATCAACAAAATTGTCAAGAACCCAGATCACATCGTGGATGTTGATACAATCATCATCAACAAAATCAAGTTCCTGTGGGCAATTGTCCCCGGTCAGACCCCATGCACCCATAAGAAGTGCAAGGACGTATGCTGCCTTATTACCGGTAGCAGGCAAAAGAAAAGAAAACATAATATAAATCTTTCTCATAAAAAAAAGACAGTGCGGGCTGGGCAGACGCTTCCCAGAAATTACCACCGCACTCTCTAAATTCTTGATGAGGATTTGACCCCTCATCAAGATCTGCTCTTTACTTTATATATGTATAAAGATTACAGAGCGTAGCGACGACCCATGGGATCGAAACCGTAGGTTCGCTCACCGGGGTGAGTGTCTTCCATGAAGTAACGGGTCTTACCAGTGCTCGTGGGGGACGAGGTGATTTCCCAGTTACCGTGGGATTCAACCATATCACGGATGTCGCTGATGGTAGCGCGGAGGTTTGCAACTCCAAAACGGCTACGTGCTTCGCCTTCAGTGAGGCCCTTACCGGACGCAAGATAGTTGATCACACGTCGCTTCTTAGTCATAGTTGGCATATTAGTACCATTCCTTAAAATGATGCGGTTTAATTGTTAGTCAGTACGTTTGTCGCATCACCCAATACGTCCGACTTGCTTATGCTCTAATTATACACTAGATTCTGTGGTTGTCAATACCTTTATTGACTTTTTTTGTTCAAAAAATATCGGCAGGCGGGGCAAGTGGTTTTCCATTGACGGCATGTATACTGCCTCCCACATCGGTATCCCTCTCTCTGACACCCGCTTTTCGTCGCCGTACGTGTGCGACTATCCGATCTCTGAGGCGCGACCCCAGTGGAATACCCCCGACAGGACTTGAACCTGTGACCAATCGGTTAAAAGCCGATTGCTCTACCAACTGAGCTACGGAGGCGTTTGATTAATACATATTGTAACACCCCAAAAACGAAAGTCAAGTATGAGTGTCTATAAAGATTCAGGTTTAGGTAAATGGTTTGGTAAAGGTGGTAAAGGTGGAACCACTAAAGGTGGGTGGGACCGATATAACACAAAAGGCGAAAAAATAGGCAAATGTGGTGACGCTAAAGAGGGTGAAGGCTATGCCGCATGTCTCTCTGCTGAAAAGGCTAGAAAACTTGGAAAAGAAGGTCGAGCATCGTTTGTTAGGAGAAAGAGAAAAGCACAGTCAAAAGCAGGAGATCCCAAAAAAGGCAAGGGTGAAAAGGGTGAGACTAAAAAATCCAAGAAGCCAACCTACGTTAAAACTGGTGCATCTAAAAGAAAGGCAAAAAAAATGAACGAGAACAACATCTTCTCATTCGGTGAATATCTTACCGAAAAAACAAAGAACGTCCCTACCAACCCCGAACTCTGGTCCAGAGCAAAGTCTGCGGCAAAAAAGAAGTTTGATGTATATCCTTCTGCATATGCCAACGCATGGGCTTCTAAATGGTACAAGAAGCGCGGCGGCGGTTGGAAGAAGAAAAAGTCTTAATTTTTATGATCGATTATCGTTTTTCACACAAAATTCAAAGGAGACTAAAATGGCATCAAGTGAATGGGTTAAATTTAACGAAGATTCAAAAGCAAAAAACAATAGAGAAAAGTACGTCGCAAATCATGGTGGCGAGTTTGTAAAAGGTAGCAAAGGTTGGGAATGGCGAGAAACCAAGACCGCTGTAAAAGCCACCCAAACTACCACAACCAAAAAAATCAAAGCTAAATGAAAGGTATAAACATGATTAAAGCAATTAAAAGTTTTTTACAGGATGACCGAGGTATGCAGACTGGTGAATATATGATTCTAGGTACAGTAATGGGCGCTGGCTCCATTGGTGCAATCAAAACTGTTCGTGACGGTCAAGTTGAAAAATTCACCGAGCTAAGTGCTGCTCTTGATACTGACATCGATGGAACTGTCGGTGGCGGCGGTTAAATCTAAAAACAACCAAAAAGAAAAGTCCCCCTTCTGGGGGGATTTTTCATTGGTAGTTAAAAGATTTATCTATGATGAGCGAGGCATGGAAACTGCCGAATACATGATCATAGGAACTGTTATGGGAGCAGGAATGATCGCTGCTGTCAAATATCTTCGTGAAGCAGCGGTCGATAAGTTTGATCAAATGGCTGAAGCACTAGACGGTTCCAAAACACCCTGACTAAACCACTCTGGGACAAGGCTCGATTCTTTCCACTTTGCGAATCGAGCCTTGTCCCCGATGTAATAATTGCGATAGGCTTGAACAGCATCACCACTGACTTTGTAGTGATCCGGCATTGCCTGTGCAAACGGAGTCAGACCCTTGCTGGTTTGTCTATCATTCCGATTCATCGGTATGTGTTTTTTACACCACCGAATAAGTCTTTCGGTTGCATGAGTCTTACCATACCTCCGAGTATATTCCTCACAGAGTTCCAGAGCATGTTCTGTATGCCAGTCGTAATTCTCCAAGCTCTTACATGTCCAGATCGTACAGGGATGCTTGAGCATCACTGACTTGTACAGCACTGGGTGATTGGAAGCCTTCGGAGGATCAGTCCAGTGACTCCATCGTGTGATCTTTCTTCCGTTCTTGCTGCGATCAATCCATTCCTTGCCATCAAGATACCTGTGAGTAGTGCATAGCATCTGAGCACTCTCCACGATCATCTTGACCACATGCTTGTCACACTGCATTCTAGCAGCGACTTTGGGATCTTCATCAAGAACAAATATGTTCATCGCGCTCTCGTATATTCCCTGTCTAGGATTCTACAGTTCTCTTTACCCTTGGCGATGAACACTTCACCTGCCGTCTTGTGGTTGTAGATCATACGAGCAACCACGGGTTCTGAATGCTTGTCAACACAACCAGTACAATAGTCTGTGTCCGGACAGAAGTCAAGACGCATTTCTGGAATTTGGTCACCACAGTCAATACAATATTTCACTTGAAAACTCCCATGCGATTCACCACACGAGTCGTGAGGATCTCTCCACCACGCTTGTGCATGTTACGCTGCTTGGTAATACCCTTGCCCCATCCAACTCGGAGAACGGTGTGCTTCTTCATAGCAGAACCTTCTCGTTCTGCTTCCAGATCAAACTTGTCAAGAACTCTTTTAGGCATAATTATCTCCAATGAGCCGAGTGGGACTCGAACCCACGAAGACACCGTTATAAGCGGTGCTGCTAATGCCATCCGCGTCCGGCCCGTTCACCTATTATAGGGTTCAGGACGAGAATGTCAAGCGTATTTTCTTGTTTGAGACGTGACCGTTCTCATTTTTGGACAAATAGTTGGATTTCTGTCGATCTTCGTCATGTCCGAGTCGATAATTCACGGTATCGACGTTACCCATGAGATATTTGATCTTTTCTTGTGCATCTTTGTCCTCAAAATGCCATTTCATGAGATCTTCGACCTGTTGAATCGCATCATCTTCGTTGGGACCGAGTGGAATGTCAATATGGAGTCTGTACATGCTATTAATCCTCGATTTGCTCAAAACTTTCGACAAAATTGATATCAAAACTTCTCCACGCACCCTTATCAGTGTCCCAAGCCTGCACAACGCTGGATTGAGTCCCTTTTGAGGTGTATGGACGGTAACGATCGTAGTTTCCGAGACTTTCATACACCCCAGATGGCATATGTGTCGGATCCAGAGTACAATTCATCTCTCGGATCTCTCCTGTGGTCTTCTTTTTGAAGATTACCTTACACAGATGAGTCGAAAGACTCGCAACAGCATCACGTCTTGTCAGCGGATTCATTTTCTACCTCTCTTCGCATTACCCAAGTCAGGATTCCAACCAATTCATCGGGTGATACATGACCTTTACTTACTTCTCCGTTCGATTTGAACGGAATTGCTTTTCCATCGGATGCGAAAACCATAATTTCTGCATTTTCGACCTTTTCATCTATTGTATCAAGTGAAATGGGTTCGTCAAGAGCAAAATTCTTAACTGATGAGATACTTCCGGGTCCAAATTGGACCGAAACGGTGTATCCATTGGTCATTGTCATCTCAAATCCACGATGATACGGTGATCTTGACACTGTTGTCAAGCTAAAACCGGCTTTTTCAGTCATTTTATCAACCTACAAGTAAGATTGTGAAAACCCAAATGAGAATTGCTAACGATAAACCAAAATTTACTCCTTGAAGGAACTGTGTTGCGGTCAATTCAGGAACCACATCACAAATTGCGTCGTAAATCCGGTTTTTAATTGAGCTTTTCTTTTTCATATACCATATTTTAAGAGATTTTTGGGGGGAAGTCAAGTGTTATCTTGTTTTCTTTTGTACTTTACGTAGACGCGCATCTTCACCCTTGCGGATATATGGCATCAGTCGTAAAGTCATTTTATCAATGGCAGCTTTTCTCTTATCGACCATCTTTTCGATTTGTTCTCGTGCAGAAAATGGAACCTGAGACCATTTCATTTTACCCAAGTAACGGCTCATAATCTTTTTTCTTGCAGCTTTCCTTGACTTTTTAGTCAAGTCTTTTTCAGATTTACGCCTAAATTTCTTTCTTTGACGTGTTACTGCACGCATCTTTGCAGTTCTACGTGCAATGATAGATTTCTGCATCCGTTGCTGTGCAGTCAAAGCTTCTGTTACCAGTTCTTTGTACTTTTTCATTTAGATTCCTCTAAAACGGTCCATCGCTGGGTTAGGATTGTGTCCAATACCACTGGAAACTCTCTTAATCCTGTTCATAGTTGCTTCACGTAGATCTTTGGGAGTGTAAGACTCAGCTTTATGACCATAACGATGTTTAGCATCATAATCCTCAATACCATGGGTGTCAATGACATCTTCATGATGACGGGTCAGCATTCGCTCCGCACGAACTTTCTGAGGATCAAGATTTAGTCCGCCCTTGGGCATAAATCCCACTGCGGAAACCCCTTCATTCTCTACGTCATGGAATGTATGGGGATCACTGATACCGGGATGCTTGTCGGAACTAAAGCTATATGCAATTTTATCGTCATAGCCGAGTTCCATTTGCTTAATCCCGTGCTCTTTGTGGTCCTTTGCAAGAAGAACGCCGCTATCGTCTAGGTGCTGATGAAAGTCAGCCTGTGCGTCAGGTTCTGCCTTTACCATGCTGCGGGCATCACCTCTAGCTTTTCCACCTTGAACCATTGCATAGGCTTGAGATGGGCTAAATCTACGAGCACCTGCCGTATCGGCACTTGTGTATGCGATTTTTGTCGGATCATCTTTGTCTACCGAAGAGGTATATCTCTTGTCCGGTTGCTGGATATAGAACCTATCCATATCCTCATTTACTTTTTTTTTATCACCCTTAAGATACTTGGAAAGGCGCTTAGCCTGTCCAAGATGCATTTTTGACGCACCCTTAAGCTCATCTACGACTTTTCCCATATCTTCTTTGTCACCATCTTCTTCGGAAAGAAATCCTGAAAGAATTTGAGCCTTACGTTCTTCGATGGTCTTCTTACCTTTTTTAGCATCAATGGCTTTACCAATTGCTTTGCGACGGTTCTTTAGGTACTTGTCTCTGGGGGAGTTTGCCTTACCATCGTTATCGATGTCATCATCTTCTTTACCGACAGGATCGAGTGCTTCCTTCATGTGGTGGTGTGACTCACCCATGAGAATCTTCATTTCGCTGACAGGAACACCACGCTCGACACCGTGATTAAACTCGACATCGTACCATGCAACGTGACCGTAACGATCAGGCTCTGCATGACTCTCGGAGATACATCTACCTACACCCCACTTGTAGTGTTCTGTATGACTGGCACAGTAGTGTTCACCCTTCTTCTTCTTCTTTTTCTTACCTTTGTGTCCTTCAGTGATGAATGACTCACCCATCATTCCACCACCCATACCACCATCGACAGCACCGTCATCAAGAGCACCGTCCATGTCACCAGCAAAGGCTCTCATTCCCATACCGGGTCTCTTCTTATCTTCATCGTCCTTAGAACCCTTTTCGATGATGTCAATGTGACCCTGCATGAAGTCTAGCTTATCATCGACTCCTAGCTTTCTTGCACTGGACATAAGTTCAGAATAGATCTTCTTTGCAG
>VTLG01012420.1_pt1 | contig 18264 bp, 24 predicted proteins | sample 4694571 | NCBI WGS metagenome assembly VTLG01 (sample SAMN12604809, study PRJNA352737) | marine metagenome | biome: ENVO:00000447; feature: ENVO:00000209|ENVO:00000569|ENVO:01000036; material: ENVO:00002151; isolation source: viral sequences binned using virsorter ... | reverse complement strand
TCTTGCTGTTGATGAGGTGAACCATAGCCTGGACCCATGGAGCTGTGTATATTGCTTTAAGTCTCCGGTACTGTGCAGCCTGAACCACGGGAAACACGTAACAGCCTTTCATAGCATAACAGTCATGACAGACTGAGCCTTTGATAGCTTGAAGCTTCACTCCTGTTTTGCATTCTTTGGCAGGTATACCAATTGACCAGCCGGGCATCTTGCCAGGCTTGCTTAGGCCTCCAACCAGTTTCCATGCTTCACTTGTTTTCATAATTTCTCCTTTATTATCCTACTACTATCACCTGGTCCCTGAGCTGTCAAGCTTGAAGCTTGAAGCTTGAAGCTTGCAGCTTGCAGCTTTAATCATTTCCATGTTCCACTATTTGATAGGTCCAGCCCTCCGGCAGGCCGTCGACTGAGTCGACGACGCCGCCTATTATATTAATTGTTAGAGTTGGTTTAGTTTGATTTTTTGGCATTTCCACCCTGTATCATTACATCACCATCTGCAAACCCTGCACCACTTAGAGCTTTACCTATTGCTGAAATCATTTTAACTTCAGCGTGTTTTTCGTGTTTGTCTTTGTATTTAATATATTCCTTGTTCAGGCTTACTGGTTCAAATTTAGTCCAATAATAAATTCCACCATCATAGGAATTTTTTAGTTTTTCTTCAGGAACATAGTTAGAGGTTGATACATGCCACCTATTATCTTTGAATATATAAATATATTCAATCATGTTTTCACCCTGCATATTATGCATGTACATCCACTCATCTCTATAGGTTCTAGCTTTCTCTTCTTTCCTGTCCCAGTCTCTTCCATAAAAGCTACACTCATCTAGAGTGTCGCCCAGGTAACTGGCGTCTCCATGCTCAAAGAGCTTAGCTGCCAGCTGTCTATTGTTATAATGATCCACCAGGCATTTTCCAACGCCATATGGATACCCATCACTATGAACATATATTACTTTTACTTTTTTTGTCTTTGGGTTTTCTATTGCTATATTGCTTCTAGTACTCATATTTATTTTTCCTTTCTGTCTCCTTTATAATCCATGATCCAAGATTTGTCAAGCTTGGAGCTTCGACCAGTAACCGCCCACTACTCCGGCGCGCGGGATTCTGTTACTGATCCCAGATCCCACAGTTAACTGGTTAGGTTAACACCATTGTAGGATCAGGGATCAGTTCTGGCTGTTCACTGCACGAAGACGGCATAATGCGGTGTGACGTACAGCACAACCAGAAGTTGTCCCAATCGTATGAACTAGGTTTCTAATTCATCTTGAATTCCGTCCATTATATCTTGAGCATATCTATGCTCTACACAATATCCATCTCCAAAAGTCTGGCAATTTGGGTCAACCTTTTCCTCCCAAAAATCTTTTGCCCAATGAGTTTTTGGAACAAATAAAACAAGCGTGCCCTGATTGTTAATGTCAAAATGTGTTTTTATGTCTCCTTTATATTTCATGTCTCCAATATAATACTTGACTATCCTATTGTCAAGTGATATAAATTTATTTAACAGAAAGGACAAAAATGAGTAGAATAAGATTGAACCAAGAGTACAGAAATAAAATCGCTAATCGTATGCGAGTACACTTGGAACAAGAACCAACACAAGAAAAAACAAAGTATGATGAACTCAAAGGCGACCAAATTGAGTTAAATGACAATGCGTGGAATTTAGCAGAAACTATTGTCAGAAAACATTATACACCAGAAGATGTCAAAATGGCATATCATCTTCAAAACAAATTTGAGAATGTTAGCACTATCGCAAAGGATAGTTGTTTTCATTTTCATTATTTAGGTATGAAAGAAGATAGAGATTATGACAATAACCCTATAACTAAAGAAGATACCATTGAAGAACATTTTGACTTTAGATTAAATGGTAGTATGGAAAATAATAGCGATAGTTATTCCAATGATAGTGCTTATGGTTATGCTTTATATCGTGATGAACTTAAAGCACAAGATAATTGCAACCCAGATATTTTGATTGAACAAGAGGGCAAAGATCAAAACCCACATTTGACAAAATATACTGACAACAATAATAAATATCTTGGGGATGACAATGCAAGTTATGGCAAACAATGGAATGAAAAATACCAATTAGATTTAATTGGTAGAGAATATTGTAGAGATCGTTCTATTGCTTGTAATGAAGAACAATTCATTATGTTGAAAGGTTGGAAACAACAAAAAGGTCAATTTGTTATAGCACATAGAAATTGGATTAAATCTGTATTAGATCAAATGAAAGAAATTAAAATTGGTCTTAAAGGTTATAAATATTTAGACGAGGCGATTGAGTTATGTACTGAACTTGGTTTAAATATTACTGACGCAGAAATAATTAGAACTAATAGTACAGGTCTAACTATCTACAATCCAAAAAATCTAGCTGATAGAATAAAAGGAATGAAGAACAAAAATTCTTCAAGAGAGGATAAAATAAAAGCTAGAATGTTGTATGAAAAACAACAACAAAATAGTTTAAATTAACTATTGACCTATGGGATAATCTGTAGTAGGATTATCCCATAACAAATAGAAAGGATAGAAAGATGAAATACTTTAGTTGGTTTATGAAATCGAGAAACAAGTTCGCTACTTGTAGAGGTGTTGATGAACACGAATACTATGACGAATGGACTGGACAATTTAAAACATTTAAATCAAAACAATGGACAGACTTAAAAGGTTTTCCTTGTTATAACTTTTGGGATATTGATAGTGAACACCCAAGAACTGCAGTCAATTATTCTGTGAGAAAGGCATAATATGAAACTATTAATTGGATTAAGTGGATTTATAATTACAATGCTAGGAGTAATTCTAGCATTGCATTTAGATTTTACTGTTGGATTGTTGGTTACATTTTTAGGTGTGTTTATGTTCTGGGCAATGCTACCAAGCACAGAACAAAATGAAAGGCTAAGAAGATATGACAGATAAAGTTGATTGTGCAATTTGGGTTTGGGATAATGAATTGCAAAGAAAAAAAAGAATAAGATTACAAACTTTATTGAATAGAGTTAATCATACACTAAGGCATGAAAATCAAACTTACTTTGCTTTAGAATATGAGCGAGATCAATTTGCCAAGGAGTGTAGATCATGAGTGATTATAATTGGTGTCATGGTCCGAGTTGTCATACTAATCACACACAATCAAGAGTAAGAGGAAGTGGCGATAATAAAGTTTTAAGAACTATTAAAATAAAACAAGGCAGATACAATTACTTTGATAGAGATGACAACCGGGTATCAATTTGGGATTACTTTTGCAATCAAGCTTGTTTAATGGATTATTTTAGAACTCACTTACAAGAAATAGTTAAGATTGCGCCAAGGTCCAAGGCTCTAGAAACACCTATTAAAGTTGTAAAAGAAAAGTACGAGAGCACGCGTTGGGATTGGAATAATGGTAATAGACCACAACAAGTACCATATATGGCAACAAGAACTACAATCAAATCAGTTGACAATGACAATGGATAATGTAGGATAACCATATGAATAAAACAAATACAGATAATAGAACAGAAGAAAGACGTAATAGATTTAATGGCGAGTCTGTTATGCTAACTAAACAAGAGGCTAAGATACATGATGAACTATTCATGTGTGAACTTATGGCAACATTAGAGGACAAGACACTTGGCACAGGTGCGAGCAAGCATTGGTCAACAATGCGTAAGCATATCGATTGGTTTATGAAGAACAATGCTAAAGCTTACATGGTCTTGCTAGACTAATCATCAACCACGGTGCAGGCGCTAGCGCGCCTGCGCTTTTCTTTTCATTTCAATAGAGGTACCAAACCTAATCCGAACTTTCCCCAAAACCAAGGACCCACTTCCCTTTTACACAAAAAGGGGTCCCACTACTTCAGGTTGTATTGCTTGTTTTAGAGAGTTAATGGTGGTATAAAACTTTTTAAACACTTAAAAGGTGCAAAAAAAATTTTAAAAAATTTTTTATGGATTTAGATAATATAGATATAAGTAAACTCCCTGCCGACATTCGTAAAGAACTTCTTCAAGTGGATGTTATGATTGCGCAAAAACAAATTAAGAAAAAAGCAAATAGTGATTTTTTATCTTTTGTTAAAGCAGTGTGGCCAGAGTTTATTGAAGGTGCACATCATAGACATATTGCAAAAAAATTTAATGATTTGGCTGAAGGTAAGATTTCACGTCTTATTGTTAATATGCCACCAAGACATACTAAGTCTGAATTTGCCTCATACTTACTTCCTGCCTGGATGGTGGGCCGTAATCCAAAATTAAAGATCATTCAAGCAACTCACACCGGAGAATTAGCAATTCGTTTTGGTCGTAAAGCAAAAAATTTAATTGATAGTGAAGAATATAAAAAAATTTTTGATACTACTTTACAAGAAGATTCAAAAGCTGCAGGTCGTTGGGAAACTGCCCAAGGTGGAGAGTACTTTGCTGCTGGTGTTGGCGGAGCAATCACGGGCCGTGGTGCGGACTTATTGATTATTGATGACCCACATTCGGAGCAAGATGCTTTATCTCCCACAGCCATGGAAAATGCATACGAGTGGTATACATCTGGACCAAGACAACGTCTTCAACCAGGAGCCAAGATCGTTTTAGTCATGACAAGGTGGTCAAAAAAAGATTTAACAGGAATTCTACTTAATAATCAAAAAGAAGTTAAAGGGGATCAATGGGAATTGATCGAATTTCCAGCGATCATGGACCATGGATCTAAAAAGGAACCCGTGTGGCCTCAGTATTGGAAATTAGACGAATTAGAAAAAGTAAAAGCCACATTACCAGTTGGAAAATGGAATGCACAATGGATGCAACAACCTACTTCTGAAGAAGGGGCCTTAATTAAGCGAGAATGGTGGACCACATGGGATAAAGACTTTATGCCAACCTGTAATTACATCATTCAAAGTTATGATACGGCTTTCATGAAAAAAGAAACTGCCGATTATTCGGCTATTACTACTTGGGGGGTATTTTATCCTAATGAAGACTCAAAACCCAATTTAATTTTGTTAGATGCTCTTAAAGATCGTTATGAGTTTCCAGAATTACGTAGAGTAGCTCTGGAGCAGTATAAATATTGGAATCCAGATATGGTGATCGTGGAACAGAAGGCCTCAGGTACTCCTTTAACCCATGAATTAAGACAAATGGATATTCCAGTGATGACATTTACGCCAAGTCGTGGTAATGATAAGCACGTACGTGTAAATTCTTGCGCCCCTCTATTTGAGGCAGGAGTAATATGGGCCCCCGATAGAAAATTCGCAGAAGAAGTCATTGAGGAATGTGCATCATTCCCTTATGGCGATCATGATGATTTAGTTGATTCTACAACTATGGCTATCATGCGATTCCGGCAAGGAGGCTTCATCCCTCACCCAGAAGATTATGAAGATGATAAAAAAGCAGTTAGGAAAATGGAGTACTATTAAAAATGGCAGTAAATTTAACAGCAAAAATTATTGAATTGCTTAAAATGGCAGGAATTGACTACAGCAGAATAGCTGGAAAGATTGATCCTAACAAAATTAAGCACTTAGTTACTAAAACTCAGAAAACAGCTACTAAACCAAAATTAATTGATGCTTTAAACAAAGAAAAAGCAACTTTTTCTGATGCGTTAAAAATATTTGAAGATGAAGCTCAATATATTTCTCAAATGAATGAAATGGAGTTAGCAAATTTTGCGAACAACCTAGATGATTATTTTAAAGTTGGGGGAAAGAAAAAGAACATAGAATCCAATGTAGTGACTACCGAAGGCACTCCTATTGAAGGAACAAAATTAACAAAGCTTGCTGAACGAAAAGGGTCTAAAGAAAATCTCGATAAAGATACCCTTGAAGGAAGTATGCAAGGTCTAATGTCCTTGGTCGATGAACTTAAGGGTATATCTCCAAAAATGAGAAACCAAATGGACCGTAATGAGTTAGCCAAGTTTATTCAAAAGATGAGAGGTAAAAAATTCACCAATGACGAAGTTAAAATAGTTCGTGAGTACATGGACAAATGGGGAATTGGTTTAGCTAAAGAAAAAGGAGCTCCGGCAATGCAGTATGCTAAAAAACTGGGAGCTAAAAATAAAGAAGAATTTGAATTTATAGAAGAGTACTTAGATAATATTCAATCTTATTCTCCAAACGAGTTTAGAGAAACGTTTGACATTAAAAAAATCAACATGGATATTAACACAGCTATTGAGAATAAATTAGAAAAACATTTTAAGAAAAAATATAAATGGGATAAAACCAAAACTGATGGTGGTCTCGATGATATAAATTATAATAAATATGAAGATGAATTATATCAATCTCAAAAAGAATTTGGAGAGTTTCATACCATGTATGACACAAACGAACGTCCTAATATATTTGGTATTAGAACAGGTAAAAGTTGGGTGAATCATCCTAATAATTATTTAGATGAAGCCAGTGTCAAGCTTGAAGAGATTACGGGTGAAGGATTAAACGTAGATTTTTATAAAAGTTACACGGAGGATGCATTAAGTAAATATCCAAAATTAGAAAAATTCCAATACGGTGGTATGGTATTCAAGGGTCCTGATTTAGGGTCCACGGCCCATGGATCTGATGAGCTTACATCTCGACAAAGATTTTTACAACCGGGTGGCCAACAAACAACTTCTACCGGATTAAATTATTTATTGGGAGAAGATGACACGAATAGAATTCCTTTTAGATATGGAAAAACAGCTAAAAAAAGCAAGAAAAAAGATTTCTCTAACTTTAGAAATATATTTTTAGATATGCCACCAGAAATGGTTTTTAGAGAACCTGTAAATTTTCCTTATAAATCTTTAGAAGATATTCCACCAAAAGTTTTAGCAATGTTAAAAAAAGACCCTAACTTTGATTTAGAAACTTTTTTAACTAAAGTAGGATGGAGTGATTCAGATAAAACTAGAATACAAGAGAGATTAAAAGGAGATGATGAAGCATGGGGATTATACAGCCCTAGGGCTGATATGTCTTTTTTAAATTATCAAAAATTTGGAGAAAGTGAACCTATTGCAGATGGATTACTTTCAATTAAATCTCCAACAGATGAAGATAAAGTCCAAACTATTTTACACGAAATGAGACATGGTAAAATGAAAGAACCTTGGTTTAGAGCATCTAGTGCTGTTCCAAAATATGTAAGAGACACAGAGCATCCTGACTATTCTTTTCAAAAATATGACGACAGGGAAGACCCTAACAAATTTGTGGGTGGGGAAGAATTGTATGTGAGATTTATGGATCAACATTTTGGTGACGTAGCTGAAAAAGGATCACTTGCGGGATCAGATTACAAACCTTATTTTGATAAAATATTAAAGGATCTTTGGGATCCTTATGCAGAAAACTATAAAAACATTATAAAAGAAGAAAAAAGAGTTAAAAGTAAACCTTATGGTTTAGCAGATGGCGGAATAGCAAGACTAGGTTTTGCTGGTGGTTCATTAGTTGACAAAGGTCGTAGAGGATTTTTAAAATTCTTAGGTGGTACAGCTGCTGGAATTGCCGCAATGAAAGTAGGTTTAACAAAATTATTAGGTGGGAAGTCAGCGCCTGCCGTTCAAAAAGTAATTGATGACGTTGTAATTAATAATAAAACAGGAGCACCTGACTGGTTTCAACCTTTAGTTACTAAAATTTTAAGAGAAGGAACAGACACTCCTGGTTTAGCTTATGGGGAAAGACAAATAACTAAATCAATGAACACACCAAATGGTAAAGTAGATGTAATTTATAAAATGGATACAGGTGACATAGAACTTTCATTCGTTGGAGACAAGACTGCCTTAGGTGAGCAAGTAGATTTAGTTTACAAACCAGGTCAAGTAATTGAAGAAGGAAAATACGCAGGTAAAAAAGAAGGTGATGAATTTATAGCATCTGAAACTGTTCCTGAAAGTTATGTAACTGGATATAAAGACGACGTCGATTGGAATATAGACATTGGTAGTCGTGAAACAGAAAATGTTGGAGAACTTGCTTCAGATTTATCAGAACTTAAAACTTTTGCTACGGGTCAAAAACCAAATATGAAAGAAATTGTTGAAGGAATTAAAAAGAACAAGGAAAGAATTCAAATGGACGAAAATCCAGCTGACTGGTTAGTAGATAAATATGGAGACTATCCTTATGCATCCGGTGGTCTTGCAAGATTGTTAGGAGAATAATGAAAATAAAAGATCACGCACGTGCACAAGGTTGGTACAGAAGAAATGCTGCCGCTCCAAATAGTCATGGCGTATGGAAATCTTTTGTGCAAGACGTAAAAGATACTGAACAAGATATTTTAATGGCAAGTGCTGAGACTGATAGAATTATTCAAACTATAAATGATAAGTTTGGTCCGGGAACCATGTTCCCTGCATCTGAGGCACCTATACCAGAAATGACGGATACTCAACGTATTATGGAGTGGGAAGAGAGAAATAGAAAAGCTGGTGGGGGACGAATACCGTTTGGTAAAGGTGGAGATGTAGAAGGATTAAAAGTTTATTTAGAAAACTTACCAGATGGTTCTGAAGTTAATGTAAAAGAATTAGCTAAAAAATTTAAAGTTTCAAGAAGCACAGTAAGTAATCATAGAACAATTTTAAGACCAGAGTTAAAAGTTGCTTTTAATTTACCTGAGACAAAAGGTACAGGAACTCTTACAGAAGGAATATTAAAAGCTTACGAAGATTTGGGAAAAGGTAAAAATACTACAAGCGTAGATATCTACAATGAAATTAAAGATTTAGATGCTTTTAAAGATTACAGCAGAAGAGATTTACTCAACACAATAGGTAAAAGATTAAGAACAAATAATAAACCTTATACTAAAACAACAGCAGCTACAGAAGGCGATACGGGTTATCAAACAACAAAAAAAGAAAAAAGAAAAATTTATTTAGATAAAGCAGTTGATCAACCAACTATTGTTTATAAAGCAACTAAACCAGGCGGACCTTCAGAAATAATAAATATTAAATTTCCTGAAACAGGAAACATGACAAAAGCAAATTTTAAAAAAGCCATAGATAAATATTATTCAATACCAAAAGACGATGCTAAAATAAAAGTAGCTAAAAATAAAATAATAAAAGATTTTTTTCCAGATGGGTTAGGACAAAACCAATGGAACAAACTTGTAGGTTTTTTTAATAAACAAGAAGATATTGATACTAAAAGACCATATCTGTACGGAGATGAAGGGGGTTCTCAAAAAGTATCAAGAGAGGATAGACTTTCTAAAAAAGAAGAGTTTAGTGATAAAATATTTGAAGACAGGATTTCAGATGAAAAAAGAGCTTTGATAAAAGAAAAAGGCCTTTTAAAAAATCCTAATTTTAAAGCTGGATATGAACCAATAGATTTAGCCCACAGACTTTCACTAGGAACGTCTAAGAGATTTGGTATTCAACAAAAAACAGGAACAATAGGTTTGGATAGACCAGTTGTTAATCAAGTTTTTATGGAATATTACCAAAGTAAATTAAATAAAGTCTATAACTTACAACGAGATTTAATTACTAACAAACCTAAAGATTGGAGAAAAAAATTAGAAACTGGAAATAAATTAATTACATCTATTGTAAATGATGCTGATAACAGACTTGTTGGTGTAATGATTGATGAAAAAACTTTAAAACCAATTTTATTTGGAGATAAACTAGCAGCTAAGTATGCAATTGATCAAGGTTTGTTTGATACTGAAATTAAAAATTTAAGTTCGAAAGATAAAGAATTTATAAAAAAATTTTTGTTAGAACCTCAAATTATGAGAGAAGTAGATACAGGGTTAGATGTTAAAAATTTTAGAAACATAAATAAAGACAGCATAACAAAATGGATGAATAAAACCGGAAGAATTAATACGGAACTTAAAAATCAAACTTTAAAAATATTAAAAGATAACCCACAAATAACTAAATCTCAAGGTGCATTAGGAACTAAAGATTCTCAACCTCAAGTTAAAAAAATTATTAATGAACTAGGGAATTTTAAAAACCCAAAATTAAATAAATTTATTGCACAGAGCATGTTGGCATCAGGTCCTGCAGGTGCTTATGAATTATTAATGAAAGACCCTATTACACGAGCACTTATTAATTCAAAACCATTTAAAGAATTTGAAGCATTAACACGTGGAACAATGAGAACTGCGGGAAAAGCTTTTGGACTTGGAGATTTAGTACTTGGTTATTATGATTATAAAAATAATTTAAGTAAAGGTGAATCACCTAATGTAGCGAGAAAAAATGCTTATCAAATGATGACTTTTGGTTTATGGAAAACTGGAGATAAAGAAGTACAAAAAGAAATTAGAGAACGAGCTGTTAAAGAAGGAATGAATCCAGACATATTTGATCAAACAGTTGCGTTAAATAAAAAACATCAAGAATTTCAAAAAACATTAAATGAATTTGCTGAACAAAGTGAATGGGCCGGCGACAAAGCTGCAAAATCTACTTTTGAAGGAATGTTAACTAATAATATGAATGATATTCTAAATATGCAGAAAAAATTAAGTGTTGATTATGGAATTGATCAAGCAGGTGGACCAATTACTATTGGAACGTCACAAGCAACAGAAGATGTTAAAAAAGCAGCATATGGTTATGCTAAAGACCGAACAGCTAGTGTAATTGAAGAAGCTGCTCTTAGAAGAGATCCAGGTGCTGGAGTAGAAGGTGATCCAATTATGAATATGTTAGGACCAGGTTGGTGGAAAAAATTTTTACCACAAAATTTAGTATTAGGTAATTGGGCTGGTCCAGTAACTGAAAAAGAAAAAGAAGCATATCGAATAAAACAATTAGCAAAAGAAGATCCAGAAGCCTTTGAGAAATATTTGCAAGAGCAAGGGGTCTATAGATCTGAAGGTATGAATCTTCCAGCACTTATTAATTTTAGTATGAGATATCCAGAATATGGAGTAAGCTTTGAAACAGAAAAAAAACCTTACTTCGATGGTGGTATAGCAAGTTTAAGGAGGAAAAAATGATAAAAAATAAACAACCTAAAAAGAAAAACCCAACGTTGGTTTCTCAAAATCCAGGTTTTAAATGGTGGGCAGTTCCACCTAAAAAGGGGCCTTTATCACAGGGGTTGAAAGTTAAGCCAAAACAAGTTAAGAAGGTATAGGAGAATTTAAATGGCAGAAATCGATAAGAGTCTCCCAAATATTAAATCACCTGAAGATGCGGTTCAGGAACAAGAGGTTGGTATATTTGAGGAAACACAAAAAGGACCTGTAGAAATAACGGAAGACGAAACCGGTGCAACAATCGATTTCGATCCAAACGCTATGCAGATGCCTCAAGAAGGTGATCATTACGCAAACTTAAATGATCTTCTTCCAGATGACGTTTCTGATCCAATTGGTGGTCAATTACAAAACGATTATCAAGAATACAAATTTTCAAGAGCTGAATGGGAAAAAGCTTATATTACTGGTTTAGATCTTTTAGGATTTAAATACACAAATAGAACAGAGCCTTTCCAAGGAGCAAGTGGTGCAACTCACCCAGTTCTTGCAGAAGCTGTTACACAGTTTCAAGCACTAGCTTATAAAGAATTATTACCAGCTGACGGGCCGGTAAGAACTCAAGTAATGGGCGCGACTAATCCTGCAAAGGAAGCACAAGCTCAAAGAGTTAAAAACTTTATGAACTATCAACTGATGGATCAAATGAAAGAGTATGAACCCGAATTTGACCAGATGTTATTTTATTTACCTTTATCCGGTTCAACATTTAAAAAAGTTTATTTTGACGATTTAGTAGGAAGAGCTGTTTCAAAGTTCATTCCTGCAGATGATTTGGTCGTTCCGTATACAGCTACCTCATTAGATGATGCGGAAGCGGTCATTCATGTTATTAAAATGTCTGAAAACGAATTGCGTAAGCAACAAGTAAATGGTTTTTATTCTGATATAGAATTAACAAAACCTACAGGCACGATTACAAATAAACTTGAAGAAAAAGAACGAGAAATCGAAGGAATTACAAAAACACAAAGAACGGATCCTTTATACACACTTCTAGAATGCCACGTTAATCTAGATTTAGAAGGTTTCGAAGATGTTGGTCCTGACGGAGAACCAACTGGAATAAAATTACCTTACATCGTCACAATCGAAGAAGGTAGTCGGAAAGTTTTGTCTATTAGACGAAACTTCGCGCCCAATGACCCTAATAAAAATAAAGTCCAATATTTTGTCCACTTCAAATTTCTGCCAGGACTAGGATTTTATGGCTTAGGACTCATTCATATGATTGGCGGACTGAGCCGTACTGCAACTGCGGCTCTCCGTCAATTATTAGACGCGGGAACGTTATCAAACTTACCGGCAGGATTTAAACAACGAGGAGTCAGAGTTAAAGACGAATCGGCTAATATACAACCAGGAGAATTTAAAGATGTTGACACGCCTGGTGGTAATCTAAAAGATGCATTTGTATTTTTACCATACAAAGAACCTTCACAAACTTTACTTTCATTAATGGGTATTGTTGTACAAGCAGGACAAAGATTCGCGTCCATTGCTGACATGCAGGTTGGGGACGGGAATCAACAGGCCGCTGTTGGTACAACCGTAGCTCTTTTAGAACGTGGTTCAAGGGTAATGTCAGCAATACACAAAAGATTATATGTATCTTTAAAACAAGAGTTTAAATTACTAGCTCAGTTGTTTGGAAGTTATTTGCCACCTGAATATCCTTATGATGTTGTAGGTGCTCAAAGAAATGTTAAACAAACAGATTTTGATGAGAGAGTAGATATTTTACCTGTAGCTGATCCAAATATATTTTCAATGAGTCAAAGAATTTCTATGGCTCAAACACAATTACAATTAGCAATGTCTAATCCACAAATGCACAATATGTATATGGCTTATAGAAATATGTATAATGCAATTGGTGTAAAAGACATTGATAGAATATTGCCACCTCCTCCGCCAAATTCACCGAAGGACCCGGCAATCGAACACATAGATGCAATGGCTATGAAACCTTTCCAAGCGTTTCCAGGTCAAGATCATAGAGCTCACGTAACAGCTCACTTAAATTTTATGGCTAGTAATTTTGTTAGAAATAATCCTAGCATTACTGCAGCGTTAGAAAAAAATATTATGGAGCACATATCATTGATGGCACAAGAACAAATACAATTAGAGTTTCAACAAGAACTACAAATGCTTCCACAAATTCAAGCAGCTGGAGTTCAGAACCCACAGGCTCAACAACAATTTATGCAAATATCTCAAAAAATAGAAGCAAGAAAAGCTGTATTGATTGCAGAAATGACTCATGAATTTATGGTAGAAGAAAAAAACATTACATCTCAATTTGATCACGATCCATTACTTAAATTAAAACAAAGAGAAGTTGATCTTAAAGCTATGGAAACTGAAAGAAAAATAAAAGAGGATGATGCAAGAATGAATTTAGACACAATGAAATTAATGCAAGCACGACAAATTAATGATGAAAAATTAGAGCAAAATGAAGATTTAGCTGAATTAAGAGCAGATACAACTATGGCTAAATCAATGTTATCTGCAGATGTTAAACTAACTTCAGATCAAATGAAGGCTAAAGATGTAAAGACCTTGAAAGGTCCTAGATCATAGTATATAAAAACGTAGGAGAAAAATATGAAGGATCCAAAAATAACTAAACCAGTTGGAGTAAACAAAGATGGTTACGCTAGTGGCGGAGTTGACATAGAAATACCTTCTCAAAACTTGCACATTGACCCTAGAGGTAAATCAAGTTTTAGAGGAAAAGGTGTTTATGTTGCTCAAGGTGACACTGTAACTGTTAAAGGAACTGGTAAAGCTAAAAAACAAAAAGCAACTTGGTACTAGTATGTGGTTGTCGGCAATTAAATTAGCCGTTTCTGCTGGTAGTAAAATTTACGCTAATCGTCAGAAAACAAAGATGGCTATGTCAGATGCACAATTGATGCATGCTGAACGTCAAGCTCGCGGCGAGGAAGCTTACCAGGGCAAACTTTTAGAAGCCCGTCAAAACGACTACAAGGACGAGGTCGTCCTCGCGATTCTCACGTTGCCAATTTTGGTGCTTGCATATGGGGTCTGGTCGGACGATCCGGCAGCTATGGAAAAGATTAAAATGTTTTTTGACCATTTCCAAGCGCTTCCGACATGGTTTACTAATTTATGGATACTTGTATGTGCGAGTATTTTTGGTATAAAGGGTACACAAATTTTCCGAAATGGAAAAAAGTAAGGAGCAAATATGAGACAAAACGGAGTAAGATCAAATGTTAGATTTCCATATGGAAGCGGCATGAAAAAAGGTGGTTCTGCTAAAAAGAAAAAGCAGGGTTACAAAGATCGAAAAGACGAATCTATTGCTATGAGAATTCGTAAGAAAAGAACTCCTGCTCAATTAAAAGCGAGCAGAGATGAATCTTATGGAAAATTCGGTAGTAAAGCTAAAAAATCTGGAAAAATAAACAGATAATTTTGTTATAAAATGAAAATGAAATACGTTCCTGTTATAGGAATTAATAAAGATGGTTATCCCAGTGGTGGCGTGCCTGTAAGACATGCTGCTAAAAAAGGGGGTTGGATTCAAAAAGCTGTTAAAAAACCGGGAGCGTTAAGAAAATCTTTAGGCGTTAAAAAAGGTCAAAAGATTCCTGCAGGAAAATTAAAAGCTGCAGCAAAAAAACCAGGCAAGATGGGCCAACGGGCTAGACTTGCTATGACGTTTAAAAAAATGAAAAGGAAGGCATAATGTCAAACACAAGAACAATGAATAGATTAGAAGAACTTGGAAGAGTAGATGCAGAAAAAGCATATACTAAAAAAGGTAAAAGAAATCTAAGAGCCGAAAAGAAAAGAATTGTTAGAGAAGTTAAAAGTTCTCGTGGCAAAGCTAAAAGAGGACACGGCGCAGAAATTAAATAATGTTTAAAAAAATTAAAAAATTTATTTGTAAAATTTTTAATATTAAGGCTTGTCAATGTGATGAGGAGCCTATAATTTTAGAAGAGATAAAGGAAAAAGAAGAAGAAAAGAAAGTAGAGGTTAAAGTTAGAGCTTCTCATTGCATGGGACACACTAGATTTAGAGTTAATTGTCACGCGTGCATTGCAGCAGTTCAAGGATAATATGGAACCAGAACAAATTTTAAATAGTTTAAGAAGAGCTTTAGATAGAAGACTTAATCAATTATCAATTTCAATTACGTCCGGTGGGGTTGACAATATGGAAACATATAAGTATATAATAGGACAAATTAATGCATTGGAATCAGTGCGTCAGGAAATCTCTAACCTGCTAAACGATAAGGAGCAAAATGAAGGAACAGTCATCAACATCAACGGCAGCAAGCCCAAAGATAATCACACCAAATAAAGAATTAGTTGGTTTAAAAAAATCAGAAAAAAAAGAAGTTACAAAAGAAAAAACAAAACTTCCTAAACCTACGGGTTGGAGACTTTTAGTTTTACCATTTAAAATGAATGAAAAAACTAAAGGAGGAGTTTTACTACAACAAGAAACAATTGAACGACAACAAGTAGGTTCTCAATGTGGAAACGTATTAGCGATGGGACCTGATTGTTATAAAGATAAAGAGAGATTTAAGGAAGGTCCGTGGTGCAAGGTAGGAGATTGGATAATCTTTGCACGTTACGCAGGATCTAGAATAGAAATTGAGGGTGGGGAAGTTCGTCTTCTAAATGATGACGAAATATTAGCAACTGTGCAAGATCCAACAGATATTTTGCACAAATTTTAAACATAGAAGGAGAAAACTATGCCAGAGGAAGAAAAGAAAACAGTTGATATCGACACATCCGGTCCAGAGACCGAAGTTGATATTCCTGAAGAAAAAGACGAGTCGGTAGTAGATACCGCACCGAAAGAAGAAACAAAGGAAGAAGAAACAGGAAAAGAAGAAACAGTAAAAGAAGAAACAAAAAAAGAAGAAGACTCTAAATTAGAAGACTACAGTAAGGGAGTTCAATCACGTATTGCTAAATTAACTCGTAAAATGAGAGAAGCAGAACGTAGAGAACAAGCTGCTGTAGAATATGCTAATGCATTAGAGAAAAAAAGAAAACTTGATAACGAAAGATTTCAAAGAATTGATTCGGACTATACGAAAAAATTTGAAGAAAATGTTAAGAGCAGTATGGAGTCAGCGCAAAAAGAATTAGCGATGGCAATAGAAGCTCAAGACGCAAACGCTCAAGTAAACGCTAACAAAAGAATTGCTGCACTAGCTCTTGAAAATGCAAGATTAGAACAGCAAAAATCAACAATGGCAAACGCAAGAATGCCGGCATCTGAAGGTGGAGATATAGATAAACCTATACCTCGTAGAACAGAACCTGAAGTTCCATCAGATCCTAAAGCTGAAGCATGGGCTGCAAAGAACACATGGTTTGGTACTGATAGAGCAATGACTTACACTGCTTTTGAAATACATAAGGATTTGACTGAGAAAGAAGGTTTTGATCCACATTCAGACGAATATTATGAGGAAGTCAATAAGCGAATGAAGGTTGACTTTCCACATAAGTTTGATAATAGTGGAGATAAGCCAACGACCAAAACTGTTCAGTCAGTGGCTTCGGCAAAACGCACAACAAAAACTGGTCGCAAACAAGTGAGACTCACATCGTCTCAAGTAGCAATAGCTAAAAAATTAGGTGTGCCACTAGAAGAATATGCTAAACAATTAAAACTCACGGAAGGAGCATAATATGAGCAAAAAAACTAAAACTTCACGTGCGGCTGAGACTCGGACAGTTACTGAACGTCCTAAAGAGTACAAGCCCCCTTCATCTCTTGATGCACCACCAGCGCCAGACGGCTTTAGGCATAGATGGATCAGAGCTGAATCATTAGGTTTCAATGATACCAAGAATATTCATGGTAGAATGAGATCTGGTTATGAGTTAGTGAGAGCTGACGAATATAAAGATTCAGATTATCCAGTTATACTAGACGGCAAATACGCTGGAGTCATAGGAGTAGGAGGCCTTCTCCTGGCAAGGATACCCGAAGAACTCGCGAAGGCACGTGTTGATTATCAGAAAAGATTAACTGAAGGTCAAGACGAGTCAGTAGAAACCGACTTACTTAGGGATCAGGATAAAAGAATGCCTATCAAAATTGATAGACATTCGAAGCAAACCTTCGGTGGTACAAAGAAGTAATTCTTAAAACTATCCGAATAATATAAACCCGTGCTGGAGGCTTTCTTCGGAAGGCAGGCACATTAAGGAGCAATATAAACTATGGCAAATAGAAACAGTCAAGGTTTTGGTTTGATCCCTCAAGGTGTTGTTGGTTCAACAATGGCATCTCAAGGTCAAGGCAAATACTACATTAGTTCTAATTTCGCTTCAGCTTTTTTTCAAGGATCTGCGGTACAATCAAAGGTCGGTTACTTGGCACAAAGCGAAGACGGTAGAACTAAATTAACCCTAGGCGTTTTTAATGGTATCTTCTACAACGCTTCAACAACGTTGAAGCCAACATGGTCGAACCATTACGTAGCGAATACTGTTCCAGCAAACAGCGAAGACATAACAGCTTTTGTAATTGACAATCCATTACAATTGTACGCAGTAGGCGCAGACGCAGCTTGGACTCAAGCTGGCGTGGGTAAAACTTATGGTGTTACTCAAGCGACTGCAGCAGGAAGTACAACTTCTGGACAATCAAGCAAACAGCTGAACATTGGAAACGTTGATAATGCGGCAAATACTTTCAGATTACTAAGATCTGCAGAGGATCCTGAAAATAATGATAAGACAGCAGCTAATTCTACTGTTATCGTTACTCAGAACCTTAACCAATATCTGCAAAACACTGGTACTGCTGGTATTACGTGGCAATAATAGGAGCATATAGACATGGCAATATCACGAGCACAGCTAGTTAAAGAACTAGAACCAGGCCTAAATGCACTATTTGGGCTGGAATATAAGCGTTACGAAAATCAACACGCTGAAATATACACAACTGAATCAAGTGACAGGGCTTTCGAAGAGGAAGTAATGTTATCTGGATTCGCTAACGCTGATGTAAAAGCAGAAGGTCAAGGCATCGCATACGATGATGCACAAGAGACTTACACTGCTCGTTACACTATGGAAACGATCGCGCTAGCTTTTGCTATCACAGAAGAAGCAATAGAGGACAACCTTTATGACAGACTTTCTTCTAGATACACAA
>VTLG01005382.1_pt1 | contig 18265 bp, 29 predicted proteins | sample 4694571 | NCBI WGS metagenome assembly VTLG01 (sample SAMN12604809, study PRJNA352737) | marine metagenome | biome: ENVO:00000447; feature: ENVO:00000209|ENVO:00000569|ENVO:01000036; material: ENVO:00002151; isolation source: viral sequences binned using virsorter ... | reverse complement strand
TTCCCATTTCCTTAACTTCTAACTTTTCCAACACTGGTCGCATTAATGGTACAAGTGCTGCCTGTAAATACTCCATACATGGGTAGTCATATGATCCTAAATCGTGCATGACGTAGTACAAACTCATCTTTAATGGCCCTCTGACGTATATGCACTCGGTATCTTTGTGTGGTGAGTTAGTTACTTTTTGTCGTGCTGTTATTTCTGTCCATAATTCTGGTTTATCGTCTAATAATTTAAGCAATGGCTCTACATCTAAACCATGTGCTACACGAATAAAATTAGAGTCTGCTGTATGGGTCATATTCCGTCTTACCTGTGGCTTCTTTACGTCTTTTGATGTATATATCCTCTGGCACTTTCTTGGCTACTGGCAGGGCAAAGGTTAGTGCTAGTGCATCAGCTAAATCTGGTGACCCTGCTCCCTGTAATCTCTTCTTTATCTGATCCTTACTTTCTAATACTCGTCTACCCACATTGTCGTACCAATAAATTGGTGTAGCTAACTCTTGTTTTAGTGCTATGTCGTTTGGTATCGCACCACCTTCTTCTATCCACTCCTTCATCAACCACCACATCTCACTTCTACGGTTGATGTATTGCTGTTGTTTGATTGCTTTACCACCAAAAGGTACTTCGATTACGTCATATGACAATTGCCTTAATCTGTCGATTACACCACTACCTGCACCTGCATCACAAAACACTGCATCTGGTGTATGTTCTTCTATCAGATTGGCTACTCGTGACGCTAATTCCATGTTGTCTATACCTCGATATACAACTGGTTTAAATGCTTGCTTACCTTGTCTTCTGAACACCACAGATCTGTCATCCCCAAACCTTGCTGGGTCAATGCCAAGGATTACTGGGAACAGCTTCACATGATCTGATTGGTATACACGTTTTGCTGCATCTTCTGTGTCTGCCAATGCAATTAACTGGTCATCGCCCTGTGCAGAAAAGTCACATAGATATTCCCTAGCAAATGATGTCTCACTCATATCACGTTTGAGACGAGTTACTTCGTTGGGATGTAGTGAATCAGTGTCATATACCGTATACCTTGCTGCTGTCCAATCGCTCTCGTCTATGGCCTTGTAATACAACTCAGAGAACAAGTTGATGCCACTAGGTGTACCAATGAATATTGACCAACCAAGACGGTCAGAGAGTGCTGGCTGGACTATGTCTGTCCATAGCTCGTTCTTTAACTGTGCGACCTCATCCATGACTATGCCGTCTAAACGTAATCCACGCATGGCATCAGGATTGTCTCCACCAAACAATCTAATAATCGCTCCATTATGTTTAAACCTGACCGATAGTTCGCCCTCGTTGATGTCGATTACAGACGTCCTACGCATTGGTTCTATCTTCTGTTTTAGCCTTGCCCATGCAATCGCTTTTGCCTGTCTTAGGAACGGTGCAACGTACACAAACATGGCTAGTTCTTTATCCGTCTTCATGGCCTTATCTATTAGCTCCATGATGGCCAGTTCTGTCTTACCTGATCGCCTGTGCAATGCGTAAACGCTAAACCTTTGTTTCTTTATATGGCATTCTCTTTGCCATGTTCGAGGTGTGTAATCTAATTTGATCAACGGTTGCTTTACACCTGTGGAACGCCTGTTGAAATGGTCAGACTAATATCTCCCTTTGCTTCTACTCCTACCTTCTCTCCATACTTCTTAGGATTCCATTTAGCTAACAACTTAAGTCTTGCTTCTACCCTGTTCTTTTGCATCTGTACAGCAGCTGGATCTAGCCTTGTATTGCCCTCAGAACCGCACAAAGGAGGAGGAGAATCTATTATCTCTAAACATTCTTCCGCAATAGCATCAGCACCCATGTCTCGCGCGTGTGCGAAGCGTGTAATAAAGTCTCCATCATCTTTCTCCAACCAGTTATAAATAGTTCTCCAGTTTGGTTTATTTTTCAAGCGACAATAAGACCGTAAAGTATTACCATGAGCAATCCAATCAATAATTTCATTTACTATTAAAGGATCAGGTTTTTCTGTAGGCCGTCCTAGTTTTGTAGATTGTTTTCCAACGGTCTGGAGTTTGCCCCCTGATTTGGTATTTACAGATTTTTGCAATTGTCCCCCTTGGTAAAGAAAAGATAGTGCTAAGAGTTCCATAACCGAGATCAAAGTCTTCTCTTAATTCTCTAATTGCATCAACTACTGTCTGATCAATACGACAATTGTGATGAGAGTGATTAATTCGATACCCTTGATCATTAACAGCAATGTATTCTCTAGTAACCTGAGTAATTGCTGTCATTTAGGAACTATAAATTAAACAAAATATATATAAATATAACTAAAAAAGCAATGCTCTGAAATTATTTAGTTGACATATGATGGATTTACTGCAACACTAATAAGGTACATTACTATTTTCTAATAACAATGACACAATTCAAACTTCCAACAAACCACAGAGTATTTCTCGAAGAAGAGATTTATGTAAAGTTAGTAGCTGCTGCTGAATCAAAAGCAGAGGACTACAACAAGATGTGGGCGAAGCGTGAACAAGAAGGCAAGACCTATCACACTCGTACAACTTTCTCAGGTACTGAAAGAGTTTACTGGTATGGCGAAACTAAAGGTTTTCTAAATATTACTTTTTTCCAAGAAGATTCATACGGCCAAATGGCTAATGACTATTACAGACCTTGGTATTGCAAAGTTAATTTAGAAGCTTGCAGACAAAATGCAATAGCACAGAGAGATCACAGCGTTGCATTATTCGAGTCAAGAATCAACAGCCATGTAGCTACTACTGACATCCTTCATGAATTACAAGGCTCACTAAAATTATCAGCAACAGGTAACCTTATCGAAGGTTATATAGATGGCACTACAGCAAAGTGTGAGCGATTCAGAATTCATACAAAAATGATGTGGAACTACCGTTACGGTGAAAACTCAGCTAACGGTTACCTTACACAGTATGTCCAGTTTAGAAGTGACAGACGAGGTGCTAGGCAAGAAGGCAAGTCAGTACAGCAAGCCATTATAGATGCTGACAGACAGGCCAAGCGTGATGAAAAGTTAGCTATCCAAAATGAAAAGCAAATGGCTAAGTGGGAGAAATTCCAAAAGCTACCAGTTCAAATGGAAAAGTGGATTGACAAAGAAATCAAAACACTAGCAGCAATCATCAGCGATAAAGGTTTAGCTGACATCCAGAAACAAGCAGACCGTATGGGTTACGAATTCGATAGAGAATGGAAAATTAAATCTATCTCTAAAGACATCGAGACACACAATGCATTGAGAAATGACCTCAGACATTGGCAAAATGACGAGACAGGACTCAAGGCATTATTCAATAAAGGTATCGACACTAGAAACAAACTTAAGGAGATGTACGGAGTTTAATTACTCCTACATCCCTTTTTTTTCTGGAGATTAAAAATGGCTTTCGCACTATTTCCTTATTTATTTTTATTCTTAATCCTTATTTAAAATGACCTTATCTAAACAACAATTATGGTTAGTAGAACAGTTTCAAGCTTATTGCAAGAAACATCATCTACCAAATGCATCAGCAGATGATTTAACAAGCCCCCCATATAGAGGAAAGTTAACTGAACAGCAAATAGATTGGTTACAAACATTTATAGTCGTTTGGGAAACTGTCGAATACGATGCAAACCAAAACTCAGGTAACACATAAATGATTAACAAGAAACAAGAAACAATTACATCAAAAGATTTTCAAAGAGTCTTTTGGTTTAATGATAATAAAGACTTTGTTTGTAACTCTATTGATTCTTTTAATGAAAATAAAAAGAAAGGATTAGAGTTTGAAGTCTTTCAATATGTCGAGGAATGGTTAGCTTTTCATAGGGCATTTACATCAAATGATTTTGATATGAATGACCCTAAGATTGATGAAGCATTAATCAATCCTTGTAAAAAAATTGATAAAGTTTTTGAAATTTTTAGACAATTAGTAATTGTTTCAATGGGTGGGTTTAGTACCGATCTTGACTCATACCGTAAATAGACAATCCAAAACTAAACATAGAGGGTGTAACAACCCTCTTTTTTTTTGCCTAATTACTTGAATTAATGTTGGATTTATGCCAATATAGAGATTATGGAAACAACTATTAAAACACCATACGAACTATGCATTGCTGAATTTGGCGGTGTCCGTGAATTAGCACGCCAGATAGGTAGAGATGCAGGTTCAGTATCTAAATGGTCTAGGAAAGGAACTATACCTACGTCCATACAAAAAAAATTACTTGAAAGGGCATGGGATCTTGGTCTACAAATTTCTGCCCATGAATTAATCTTTGGAAAACAATGAATCAATGTTACTGGTGTGACGCACCATTAATTTGGGGGTCTGATACAGACATTGAAGAAGGGATGAGTGGTTATCCCGAATATTCAGTTATGACTAACTTAACCTGTTCAAAATGCTATTCAGACTATGAAATTTTAAAAAAGAAAGATGCCTTCGATTAACGAGTTTCTTGACAACTGTTGGATTATGTGCAATACTTAATGATGAAGGTGTTTTACCTTCAATTGATGTTTACTAATTTCTATTAACAAACACAAATGGATTTAACAAAAAATGAAAAGCTTGTTTTAAACAACAAGACTTGTCATCCAACAGGATTACATTACATGAGGAGAAATCCTCATCCTAAAAAGGAAGACCATGGTGATTGCGGAGTTAGAGCTATTACTTTAGCTACTGGCACTGATTACTCACGAGTAAAGTTTTATGCCGACAGATGGATACAAGAGAATGACTATGAATACTCTGAACCATGTTGGGGCTACAGAACTAGATACAAAACTTCCTACGGTGGTATGACCGCAGGGGATATGACTTCTATCCTTCATGCAATTGGTAGGAGCTATAACACAGACCTCAGACGTTGGAGTTACCACGGCCTTACTACTGAATTTCATGTAGACAAGTTGCCAAGTACTTGCATCGTTGAGCAATGTCAACATTTTGTAGCAGTTACTCATGGTGCTATCTGGGATAGTTGGGATTCCAGAGGTAAGACCAAAAAATTAAAAGAGGTGCATGGCATTTGGTGTCATGACAATGTTTGGGATAATTTTGTTAGCAAGAGGTACAGATGACAGATACCCAAAAACTACAAAGGTTGGACTACTTGTCCAGCCTTCCCTACTCAAAGCACACTTCAGAAGATTGGGATGAAGAGTTAGCTCTTGAGTGTGAACTACAAGACCACACATTCTATTTAGTAATTGGTCATGAAGTAAATGAAGATGGTGAGTTTAGCCTTGTTCAAAAAACTTTTGCAAGTTTAGAAAAACTTAATAGAGAAAAGCTTGCATCAATGTTTTATGTATATCATGCCAAAGCAGTTGCTATGGAGCGTGGCATATACGAAACAGATAGTGATTCTATGAATTGGACAGATGACCAATACATTGAGTTTATGGAACAAGATTGTGCCATCAATCTAACTGTAGATAAAGTCTACGAATCAGAAAAAGTAATCGTATTAACGGAGGTTAATTAACATGAGAAAAATTACTATCGAACTTTATGCCAACAACGAGTATGCACTTGATGAAAGGCTAAAGCAAATTAAATGGGCCATCAACGATATTGTTTGGCCTTCATCCTGTTTTTCAGAAAGTAGCCGTAAACGTCTAGAGTCTGGTTGCATTGAAGAAGAAACAGAATACAAGCTAAGTGATTATGAATACGACAAAGAAAATCCTAACTGGAGATATGGTCGTAATCAAGAATGCGTTGGCAAATGGAAAATGCAAATTGTTCCAGATGAAGAGTACGTTAACTTTCAAGACACACCAGAACTATGACTTTAAAAGAAATTCCAATAACCAACAAACAAGATTGGTTAGAAAACAGATTACTTGATGTAACTTCTACAGAAGTATCAGCACTGTTTAACGTAAACCCATACCAAACAGAGTTTGATCTGTACCACCAGAAAAAAGATAAGGTTGTTGTCAACATTGAAGACAATGAACGTATGGCATGGGGTCGCAGACTTGAGGATTCTATAGCTCAAGGTTGTGCAGAAATACAAGGATGGGATGTAGAACCATTTGATGTATACATGAGCAACACCAAAACAAGAATGGGTAGCTCTTTTGATTACAAGGTTACTAGTGGTGACGAGCTAGGAATTATGGAAGTCAAAAATGTTGACTCAATGGTTTATCGCACGAAATGGCTTGACGATGGTAACGGCAACATTGAAGCACCACCTCACATTGAAATGCAGCTACAACATCAGCTTCATGTTGCAGATATTAATTGGGGATGCATAGTTGCGTTAGTTGGTGGTAACACACAGAAGTTAATCATTAGAGACAGAAACACAGCTATTGGAGAGCAACTACAAGCAAGGGTTAAAGAATTTTGGAGCAGAATTAAGACAGGTACACCACCTGAGATTGATTACGAAAGAGATTCTAATTACATAATTAAAAACTTATGTAATCATGCTGACCCTAGTCTGTTTCTAGAAGCAGATGAGGATATGGATCAATTAGTTGATGATTACCACGCAATCAACAAAGAGTACGTTTCACTTGGCAAACAAAAAGATTCAATAAAAGCACAAATACTAGAGAAAAGTGGTGGTGCATCTAAGATTATTTCTAAGTATGGAATTATCAACTGCGGTATGACCAAAGGAAGTCAGGGTAAGTACATTACTCAAGACATGGTTGGTACATACATCAACCCACGCAAAGGCTTTCGCCAATTTAAATTTAACCAACCAAAAGGAGTTTAACTAATGACCTCATCAATCACACCACTCGCAGCCATGAATCAAACAATTGATCAAATGGCAGACAGATTTAATAAAGTTTTACCTAAAGAAATGCAAGGTAAATTTAGTTCGGTTCTTAAGTTAACAATGAGTAAAAACTCAAGATTGCTGCAAGCAGACAAAATGAGTTTAATACAAACCTTTATGAATGCTGCAACAGATGGTCTTTATTTAGATGGCAAAGAAGCAGCAGCAGTTCAGTATGGACAGCAAATTAATTACTTGCCTATGGTTGAAGGAGTTATTAAGTTAATGCATAACAGCGGATTAATTAAAACTATTTGTGCTGAAGTTGTATACGAAAATGATTTGTTTGATTACGAACTAGGCACTAACCAACACATAACTCATAAACCATTAATTACTGGTGATAGAGGTAAACCTGTATGTGTTTATGCAATTGCTGTAACAAGTAATGATGGTCAATACATTGAAATTATGAATATGGATGAAATAGAAAAATGCCGTCAGGTATCAAAAGCTAGTTCATCACCGCATTCTCCTTGGACAAAATGGCCTGACCAGATGAGAAAGAAAACTGTCATTCATCGTATTGCAAAACGACTACCAAAAAATGACGCAATTAATTCTGTTGTAAGGATAGAGGATGAACAGATTAAAGAGCCAGTTAATGTGACTCCTAATCCTGATAAACAAGAGCAGCCATTGTCTAGATTAAAAGAAGCTATGGGTATGGCCAACGAAGAGGTAGATCAAGCAGCAGATAACGTAATCAACAACTACCGCAAGGAGGAGTAATGCATTATTACTCCTTCAACATTGGCGATTACATGAGCCATACTGTGCATCTATCATTGATGGAGGATCTTGCATACCGTAGGTGTTTAGACATTTATTACTTGCATGAGAAACCATTACCAGAAGATGCAACAGAAGTGGCTCGATTAATAAGAATGCCAGAACATAAACCAGAAGTTGTTCAAGTGTTAGAAGAATTTTTTACACACGATGTTGGCACAGGTTATGTACACAAAAGAACTGATGAAGAGATTTATAAGTACAGAAAGAAAGTAGAAGCATCATCAAGGGCAGGTAAACTATCTGCTCTTGCTAGATCTAACGCTAGTTCAACGACAGTTCAACCAACCAATAAACAAGAAACAATAAACAAGAAACAAGAAACAAATATAAAACGACCTAATAATGTGACAAAAAAAACATGGGAGGATTTTTTATTACATAGAAAAAATTTAAAAAAACCATTAACAGAAACTGCATTCAAAGGTATAAAAAAAGAAGTTAGTAAAACTTCTATTAGCTTGGAGGATGCATTAGTAATGGTGCAAGCAAGAGGATGGCAAAGTTTTAAATCTGATTGGATAGAAAAAGAACAAAAGTCATTTGCTTCTACTAACTACGGTGAGGGGGTACAAAAAATATGAGTCTAGAAAATTTTATTAACAAAGACAGGCCGACAGAAGAACGTATTTGTCCAAAGCATGGTGCATATATTTCAACAAATTTTCTTGGTGAGCATTGGACAGAGTGTCCTAAATGCATGATTGAACGCAGAGATGCGGAAGCAAAAGCTGATATAGAACGTGATAAGCAAGCTGCATTAGAACGTGAGCAGCGTAGATGGATGGCAAAAATAAAAGGTGCAGCTATACCAGAACGATTTAAAGATCGGACGCTAGATAGCTATGTAGCAAAGACTAGTGGTCAACAGAAAGCATTTGCTTTTGCAAAAGAATATGCAGAAAACTTTGATCAAGTAATAAAAACAGGACGTTCTGCAATCTTTGTTGGCAAACCGGGAACTGGCAAAACCCACTTGGCAATAGGCATTGCGTTGAGCATTATGCAACAACAACGGTCACCAGTATTTGTCACCGTACAGCGTCTTATAAGAAGGGTTAAGGACAGTTGGAGAACAAAAGAAGAAACAGAAAGCGAGGTTATAGATGCATTTGCATCACCTGATCTACTAATACTAGATGAAGTTGGTGTACAGTTTGGGTCAGAGTTTGAAAAACAATTGTTGTTTGATGTACTTAATGAACGTTACGAAAAACTTAGGCCATCTATTTTATTATCAAATATTCCTAGCGAACAATTGTCAGACTACCTTGGTGAACGTGTAACCGATAGGTTGCGTGAAAACGGAGGTGCATTAATAGGTTTCAATTGGGATAGTTACAGGAGGAACAATGACAATACCTAATACATATAAGGTTAGACAGATTATGTCTATTGAATGTCGTGATTGGTTTTTAAACAAACATTACGCAAAAAGAATACCATCAATAACAATTGCTTTTGGTTTATATAAAGACTATATGTTAGAGGGTGTTTGTGCATTTGGAATGCCACCTAGTCCAACTTTGTGTGAAAGTGTAGCTGGTAAAAAATATAAAGATCAAGTAATAGAGTTAAATAGATTATGTATAAATGAAGGATTACCTAAAAATTGTTTAAGTTATTTTGTAAGTAAAGCAATTAAATTAATAGAAAATTTTGACATCATTATTAGTTTTAGTGACATAAATATGTACCATCATGGTTATATATATCAAGCTTGTAATTTTTTATATACAGGAACAACAACTAACACAAAACAATTAATAGATAATGAAGGCAAAGAATTTCATTTTAGAAATTTAGCTCATGTACAAGAAAGATTAAAAGGCACTAATATAAAACATAATAAAAAAAGAATTAACGAAGAAAATATTAATAGAGTTTTAGTTGCTACTTACCTGAGAGCAAACAAACGAACATATACTGCTAATCAATTAGATAAAATTTTTGGATATAAAGATACTGCTGCACATTGGTTTAGGTTAGATAAAGGTTTTAGTTTTCCTACTGTTAATGATTGGTTAAAATTAAAAGCTATTTTAAATTTTGACAATACATTAGATGACGTTATGACAGCGTATGAATTGTATCCTGATAGACAAGAAGTTATAAAGTTGTTGCGTTTAAAGGAAGTTATTATATATCCAAAGCACAGATATATATTTGTTAAAGGTAAAAACAAAAATAAAATATTAGAAAATTTAAATCACAAAATACATTCTTATCCAAAAGGTGAAAACAAAAGATATGATTCGTCATATCAACCAATCACACAGGGAGTTTTATTCTAATGACAAAAAACAAATTAAACACAGGTGACTTGTGGTTTAATCCAAACGAACCAGAAAAGTTATCAGTATTTAAAAAAAATAATTGGGAAACAATTACACCAGAATTGTCAGACAAACAAAAAGACATTATGCAAATTGCAAATTACAGGCAACAGTTAGCAGAACTAGAAACACAGTTTTGGTTTAATGATTTACCAGCAAAAGAATATATGGTTAGATTTGATGGAATAAAAAAACGTATACATGAATTAGAAAATAAACATAGAACTGCATGGCAAAAATTTATTTTCTTTGTAAAAAAATTATTTAAAAAACTATGATTGAAATAGTTTTAGGTTGGCCACCATCTGATCTATCGCCAAACAAAAGATTGCATTGGGCGAAACTCGCTACAGCAAAAAAAGAATATAGAAAAAATTGTTTAAGTGCATCAAGGGAACAACTAAAAAAATATTCTAAATTAAATAATTTACCAGAAAGATTAGTTTTAGAGATGACATTTATACCACCAGACAGACGTAGTTATGACCGAGATAATTTAGTTGCTAGAATGAAGTCAGGTATTGATGGCCTGTCTGATGCACTACGCATTAACGACAAACGATTTAATACTGTTATCTCAACAATGGATCAAGACTACCTCGGTGGTTTTGTCAAAATACGCATACTAAAGGAGACACCTTATGGCACGGAAAGTAAAAGACCTCGCAATAAAGACGAGGGAATATACAGACAAAGAAGGGAATCGAAAAGCTAACTGGCAAAACATTGGAGTTGTCATGGAAAATGACGATGGCAAACAATTTATGTTGATAGATAAATGGATAAATTTTGCAGGTATTCCTGATTTTAAAAATCCAAATTCTTCATCAGTAATGGTTACTATGTTTGATGTAAATAGAAAATCTAATTACCAACCACCAAAACAAATGGGAGATCCATCGTCAAAAGGTAATGATAATTTAGACGATTGGAATAGCTCACCTAAAGTACCAGAAGTAGACGAAATACCTTTTTAAAATAAAATACCCCAGAGTGAGCAGACCAGAAGAACACTCTGAGGTATCGGTTCTAGAGTTGGGGAAGAGAACTAGAACCTAGTAGGCCAACCGTTTACTTTTTTGGTGGCCTACCTTTTTTTGTGCCGTATGTTCCTTTTCCTTTGGGCATAATTAACTCCTTTTATTTTTAATTATGAAAGAATTTTTTTATTTTGTCCATAGTATTTAATTCATCTGCTCTATATTTTTTATCTAATGCAACTTCTAATTCTATAATTCTTCCTAACAAACTTGCAAGAAATACATCTTGTTTCATCTGATGCCTAATTAAATGTGTGCAATATCTTTTTACACCAACGTAATCATCGCTTTTAATAACTTCTCTTACTCGCATTTCAACCGATAGCTGCAATTCTATAGGTGGTTCTTCTATTTCAATGTTGAGAAATTTTTCTTTGGTCATTAGTTTAATTTGGGAAACAAATTTTGCTCAAGCAAATCGACTAACTTATCGTCCACGGTATTCGAGGTCTGCTTTACGAAGGCACGACATAGGTCAACCACTAATCTCTTACATCCTGTCGTTGTAAGGAAGCGTAATAATATAGGCTTTAGTATTTTGTACATAGTTTGTTTGTTTTTCCAAACATAGCACACGTTATTGAATCTTGCCTTCTATTTTGCTAACTGCTTCTGACAACTTGTTTAACCTAAAGTATATGTCTCGTATGTCTCGTTCCCTACGACTACTCATGTTAGATATAACCATAACTAAAGCGGTAGCAAATGCTCCCACTAATGCACCATATATCTCAGGCATTTGCGTAAATAAGTAATTATGTATAGTATGACTAATAAATCCTAATTATGGCAGAGGAACAAGAAGAAAAGGAAGGCACGGATTGGGGAGAAATCTTTGGTCATGCTGTCCGATTTATGATTCTTTGTTGGTCGCTTGCGATGATGACTCTTGGATACATGGACAAGATCCGTAATGATGGAGCGTTTTTAGCCGGTTTAACCAGTGGGGTTTTAGGTAGCTACGGTATCAGTGTGAACAAAAAGAAACCTGTAAACGCTGCTAAATTAGAAAGCAAAGACCCTAACGTAAAAGTCAAATGAAAAAACTACTAGCATTACTGTTATTGTTTAGTCCATCTGTAGCACTAGCAGACATAAATCATTCAATCCAAAATGTTGTTTCGGTCAGTACTTTGGGTGCATCATCTACTGCTAATCGTGTTGGTACAACCTTTTCAGCATCAGGTACAAATGTCACCCCAACTGCTAACGAATCTGCTGGTGGTATTGGTACTTTAGATTTGACAGATGCACAAATTACTAATGGTGTACCAACTATAGATTCAACCACTACTTACGCAGTTACTACTTCAGGGGATGCATGGTCTGTGCAAGAAAGCTTTATTCAAGGTGATGTTATTCCTACAAATTTTTTAGGAACAACGGTTACTAATGGAGTTGTACCTGCACTTCCAATTTTTGGTGATACGACAACTGTAAGCGGTGGAAATATTGGAACTACAGCTATGACTATGGATAGTGGTGGAGCTATGACAGTTAACTTATCTGCTACAGGGCCGGGAGTAACAGCACAAATGTCTAACACAATTAAGTTAGAAATTGATTAATGAAATGGCTAATACTTTTTTTATTTGGGATACCTAGTGCCTATGCAGGGGGAATTACTCCATCGTTTTCTACAGGCCAAATGGAAACTAGCAGTTCTAGTAAGACTATTGTGGTTGAGACAATTGTTACTGAAAATTATAGGACAGGATATTCTTACAGTTTGCAAGGCCACAACATTCAAGTTAAAGACGGCACGGTTATATCACCAGATGCTACTTATACAAATACACAAACAATTAATGGGGTATCGTTTCAATGGGTAACACCAAACTTAACGACCAAACCTCAATGGGAAATACAAACTCCCGGAGAATCTTTTTCAATCATAGAAAACTTTTTAGCACCGGGATTGGATGCAACAAGCACGATACAAAGAACTATAAATACAGAAAGTCAAAGTACAAGTTTAAGTATTTTTTCAAATTAAGTTTACTATTATTATTATATATACCCAAAACCCTTGCTAATACTGTAAGCTCGCCTTCGGCCAGTTCATCTGGTACGGTGATCAATAACGGATATCAAACTATAAATGGCGGATTTCCAACGATGATTTATGGCGGTCAAGTGCAATGCCAACAACCAACACTAGCCTTTACACCCTTTGTTACTAAAGGAGAAAACTATAGTACACCTAGAATTACTACAACTAATACTAATATTTACGATCTTACTGAAGATGCCAATGGTAATTTAAATAATCCGGGAAAAATTTTATATCAAAGTAGTCAACCAAGAATAGACCAATCAACTCATAATTTTAATTATGGATTTACCTTATCTCTACAGATACCAATCGGAAAAGGTTCTGACCTTTGCATGAAGGCAGCCGAAAATCAAATAAAAGGACAAGAGTTTGTATTAGCCAAACAAAAATTAGAAGCAAATTTAGCTCGTATGAAGATATGTGCCGAGCAATTTAAACTTGGAGTAAAATTGATAAACGAAGATGCAGTTGCTTGTAAGAATGTTGTACTTACGACAATACCAAATCAAGTTTTACCTCATAATCACAAAATTGATAAAAAATAGGCCATTTAAATCGCCTGTAAAGGCTTTGTAAAATTTTTTGCTTATGTTTATACCTTTTATTTTGGCTCTTTTTTGGTTAAAACTTTTTTAAAAACGGTTTTACTAATTGATTTTAATAACCCCAAAAGTAAAGGAGAACTGGCAGCCAAGAGAGAAATAGTAACAACATTAAGTGCAGCAGAAGGACTTGGTAGTACGGAATCGACAAAGGTGACACTTTCATAATCCGTAATGCATTCGTTGTTTTCATTTCTAGTATAACTTTTAATAATTTCAAGTCTTTTATCATTAACAAATGAACCTACTCTTAACGCTCCCTCTGGAGGACATGGTTTGTATGTCACCTTCTTGTCCTCCTTTGGCCTAGGTTGTACTACGTTTGTGTCCTGTGTGGGCGTAGGAGCAGTGTTAACTGGTACTGGCTCTGTATTTACTATCTGTGCAGGGTCGTATCTCATAGGGGTATATGAAGGCATCTGGCCATACGGACATGAAGTGTATGTACCTGACTTGTCAGATATTAATAAAGATGGATTGCGTGTAGTTTGTAAATCACGGTGATATAAATAACATCCGGGTAGCTTACCTTCAAGTTTTGGTTTAGTAAAATATGGAGTATCTGGAATATCTATTGTTGGAAGTGTTATCTCAGGTAACTTAATATCTGGCACTTAAGGAAGCAGTTTAGGTTTAGATGGTATTGGTAAAGATGGGCCTGTTACGTCAGGTAATGCGTTGCCAAGTACATCTGGCATTAATCCTTTGACTTCGCCAAGTACTTTATCCATAATCTTTTTTTGGAATTGAGGTGATTGGACATACTTGTATGTGAAGAAACCACCGCCTAGAATACCCAACACGAGGATTCCAGTTACGATGGTAATAATGTCTAAAGCTTTTCTCATGTTAAAAGAAATTTTAATTAAATTAGCAACACCTCTTACTTTTTCGGTGTTGATTTTGATTGTGGCTTTGTGTCCTCTTTATTTGGTAGCTGGCATTCTTGCGCGACTTTCTTCAACAGCAACTCCTTCCCCTGTATCCCACCCTCAAGTATTAAAATAGCTTTATTAGTGTTAGCTAAAACTTGTTGAGCATTATCTCTGATTTTTATTTGTTTATTTAGTTCTTCTTTCCATTCAAGAATTTGTTTTTGGATTAAATTTTTCATAAGATTTAATTAGGGTCTTGTGGATATTGTGTCATATTTGGAGTTTGGTTGCCATCAGAATCAGTTGTTACACCATACAAAGTAACTAAAGCGTTTGTATCTGCACAATTGTCAATTTCTGTTTTGCGTGTTGTATACGCTGCTCGTATGCCATCTCTATATGTAACAATAGCTGAATCAATTTCAGTTCCTTTCTCAACTTTTCTTACAACTTGCCAATCATATTCATTTAATAAACTTTTTGCTATTTGTTTTTCTTCATTTTTTAAAATTGTTTTAACACCTAATTTTACTCTTTGACTACCATCAATATTTTTTACTAAGTTGCCATCTTTATCTGTTTCATTTACATCATCAAGATCTCTAGGTGTTCCATCCTCCCAATAAAAACGTAAATCATATACATCAGGGTCAGCAATTTCTGTTATGCCAATCGCTTCTTTTTCAGCTTTAGTTGTTAATCTTAACCAGTTAGCAGGGTAATTGATATCCCCTACTTTAAAAGGAACATCAACTGCTAATGGGTTTCCATTTAATAAAAATGCCATAACTATATATTACCTCGCCCTAGCATATTTGAAAGGGGATTCTGCAAATGCCATATAAATATATTCATAATTGCTGTAATTCCATGAGCTATTACTAGTACGCAATTTTACTCCATTTGATGTGAAGTCAATATCGTGTGATGATGCTTCTGATTGACCATTGCTAGGATTAAGTTCATTATCTGTAGGATTTATAGGATCTCTTTTATTGTCATACATATACCAGTTATCAGAATAAGTTACCTGTCGAAACATAAAAAAGGCAGGTTTAAATCCTAAATATATGAACGTGCCATCACTTGATCCGTTGCCTGTATATTTTCCGAACTTGCTATATTGAGAAACGCCAGTAAAACAATAAGCCACATAAACATCACCACTCTTATTAGTTTTATTATCATTACCTACTGTAAATACAGTAGAAGATGGGGTTGTATTACCCCAATATCCAGATGAAGATGCTGGGGCATTAATTATATTCAAATAAACTATTTTTCCATTTCCTACTTTGTGATGATAACACCCCCAATGATCACCAGAACTTAATGTTTTTATCATAATAAATTCTGGAGCCACGCCTAAACCATGACCAATAGTGGTGGTTGAACCTGTTCCTGTATAAGTAACAATAGAAAACCCTGCTGTTGCGTTAGCTCTTACTTGTGCAGATGTTGAACCATCATTGTTAGTTACTGTAGATCCACCAGCATTCCAGTTCCAAGCAACATAATTTTCATTGTTTTCATTTACGTTACCCGAATCACCAGCAGTAACATTAAAACCATCAGCTAAAAAAGAATTTACATGACCATTTGTATTGTTAGTTTGCTCATTATCTGTATTATTAGTATATATATTTTTGTTTGCACCTCTTATTGCATTTTGTAGCATATGCCAATCTGGGCCTTCTCTATTTTTTATCCATAAAAAATCAGGTTGAAAACCTACACCTGTTATATCTCGATCATTTGAATCATTACCTGTATAAAGCAAGGTATTAAAATGTAAAGCTGGGTTTTTAATTGCCGGGGTAGGTAAATTCTTAGTACATAATGTTTTATATCCTGATGGTGGCGTGTAAGCAAAAGATCTTTGCCCAAAATTTCCATACATTCCAGCACTATTACTACCGTTAAAACCTTGTGCTGCTACATAATGATACCCATCATTTACTGTTAATAAATCAGTTGCTGCTGCTCCTGTTTTACTTGCTCCTGATGTTGGATCTCCTGAGTTTATCCATGTATTGTTAATTGCAAAATACACAGCACCATTATCCATATCGACAGCAACACCTATAACAGCACCACCATCATTTTCCCAAGAATTACCATTATTTGATACAACAGAACCTCTGACTAATAATTCGGGATAAGTTGTTAAAGTCACTTTACTTGAATGACTTGTAACTCCATCAAGGTTTCTTATATCAGTATCTGCTCTGACAACACTAACCCCTTGACTAAATCCATTATTATATTTAGTAAACTCACAATACCATTTACCACTTTTAGGATATGTCATAGTAGCTGGAGCAACATTGTCACCACCTCTCATTAACAAGCCACCCATACTAATAATTGTGTCGTAATTAGCGTTGTATTTAATACTATTAAGTTTATGAAAAGTGCAAAAATTATTTGTTGGTGTATCTATTAGTGAATCATTATCAGTAGTACTAGTTACTGATATTCCATTTGGAGTCCAGTTATTACCATTACCACTTGAATCTTTGCCAATTGTGGTAGCTGTATTATTTGAGTTGTCTTCAAACTTAAGGTAAAACCCATTTGTTCCATAATTAATATTTACTTTTTTAGGTGACCATACACCAGTTTCAGAATTTGTTTCTCCAAAATCTGACGCTTCGTATTTATAACCATCGCTATAATGAATTTCTGCAAAATACATATGCGCTCTATTAGTATGACCATCCCATCCTTGTGTACCCATTGCATGAGCATAACCTGACCTGTTCATTGCATAGTCATAATTTGGTGGGTTACCGCCTGTTATGTTTTCCTCAACTCCATTAACCCATATTCTTTGTGATGTATTACTTGCATCAACTTGCCAAACAATATGATACCAGTTTGCTACATCTCTATATTCACGAGTATTTATATCTCCGTAAGGGTTTGAACCATCAGTATCAAAATAAAACTGAAGTCTGTTATTACCACTTTTCCAGTAAATAGCTGCTATACCATCATTTCCAGATTGTGAATTACAGCTAAAAATATAATCATTATTAAAAAGTTTAGTGCGTTTAACCCAGCCACTCCAAGTCCAAATTTTTCTATTACCTGTAGATGATGGGGTACGAGTTAAGTAACCATTATGTCCATCGCACCTTAAACTTCTTTCTATTGTATATTCATCTTCCCCTCCAGAAGCTCCAGCCCTAATGTTATCTGTAAAAAATGGCATTATTTTACATCTAATGAAACGGCTACATGAACTGTGAGTGGTGAATCATCTAACACAATAAAATCAAGCCTATCCACTGCATTTGCTCCTGTAGATAATGTTGGTGCTGATCCGCCTACAAATTTAAAAGCTGAGTTAAATGATCCAGTTCTGCCACCAGTACCATCTTGGGTTAAGAAGATACTACCGCTATGGCCAATTTGTGAATTTATAGGAGCAGCAAAAGTTGAGTTACTATTCATATTAACAAAATGATATGCAGCAGAAGAAAAGTCAAATGTTACTGTACCTCCATTATGAGAATCAGAGTTACCATGCGCACCTCCATAAACTTTAACGCCATAAGCACTCGTTTCAAAACACAAACCGTTATTGTAATATAATTCACATTCTGCATCTATTTTAAATCTTGCCATATGCTCAGAACTACCTTTATCTATATCAATTCCAGCACCACTTGTAGTTATTTTTAAATTTCCAGTACCCAAATCTGAA
>VTLG01002775.1_pt1 | contig 18267 bp, 14 predicted proteins | sample 4694571 | NCBI WGS metagenome assembly VTLG01 (sample SAMN12604809, study PRJNA352737) | marine metagenome | biome: ENVO:00000447; feature: ENVO:00000209|ENVO:00000569|ENVO:01000036; material: ENVO:00002151; isolation source: viral sequences binned using virsorter ... | reverse complement strand
ATCATAATATGCAAACTGAAAACTAAACTCATATATAACTGTTTGAGTTCCTGTGGGTGGTGTGTACGCTATTTCACTGCCTGTTAGGGCAACCCAAGAAACTGTTAGATCCTGAACACCTGTAACATCCTGAGTCGTATAACTTCCACTTTGAACTGTAATAGCAGAACCATCACAAGGTGACGAAAACTGTTCAATTACCGAGCCTTTTGGTACGTTTGCACCCCAAGACCAAGCAGATCCACTATCACTAGCTAACTGTCTAGTACCAGTTTGGTCTTTTATAGAATTAGCGTAAATTCCTGTCATACGATCACCAAGGTGCCCAAAATTGTTAAAGTTGCATCCCCAATTTCCAGAGGTCCAGCAACCACTGCATTCTCATTTGCACTAATTGTCACATCAGAATTAATCGTTGCAGGGTTCCTTAGTAATCCTGAAACAGTTGATGACACATGACCTGTAACACCAGAATCATCATGATTAACTGTAGTAAAATCACCTTGAGCAATAGAACCTGTTCCTTGTCTTTTCATGCATTCTCCAATACTGAAACTATAACTTCTGCTTTTGATGCTACTGAACAAGCACCATGTATTTCTGATGTATCTGTAATAACAATCTTTCCATCAACAAGATCCAGATTACCTCCTACTGGAATTGAAGTTCCTTTGCAGATATGAATCTTGCTGTTATCCGATGCAACAAGAGCAATATCGACTGTTACTGTAGCCGTATGCACGTTTGCTATATTTAATCCAATAACAACGTGGCCTTTGTCGGTTGTTACTGCACTAAGATCAGTACCAATTTGAGAAGCTGAATTATGATTCCCAATTGATGTTTGTCCGAGTGCTGATTTTCTAGTTACAAATTTTGCCATAGATCACCCCAGAGCGATTGAAAAGACGATTGCATTTGCTTGTGAAGTATCGGCTGCCGAAGTTGCAGACGCTGCTGCTGCTGCAGCACTAACTTTTGCAGACGCAGTTGATCCGTCTACTGTTCCTGAAGGTTTTGCAGCCCATGCCTTTGCAGAGTATTCCCCAGTATTTGATCCGCTATCATTGGTAACTTCAGGATATGAGGTTCCATCTCCTGCCCATTCTTTAGCTTTTTCTCTGTAATGTAGGGCTGAATAACCATCGTTGCTTGTTGATGCTGAAGTAACATCGGCAAAGACCGAAGCCTGGGAATTTTCAGCAGTTTGAGCATAGTTTTTTGAATTTGTTGCAGCCCTTGTTGATTCTGTAGCTTTAGTCGTTGCTGTCGTTGCCTGTGCTGTTGCATCTGCTACTTGAGCATCTGGATCGTTGGTTGATACACCTAGATCCCCATTTGCATCAAATTTAAGTGCTTTATTCAGTCTATTGGCTTTATTGACATTAAGGGTTGATGCCGTATCTGCATTTGAATTAAAAGCCGTTGTTCCTGAAAGACTTGTGTCAAATTTGAAGGAATACTGTCTACCATCATTCAACTGCTGAGACATGATGGTAATTTTGTCTAAACCTGTTTCGACGTTCTCTATGTCTAAAGCATCGTTATTGACAAAGTTTGCTTGTTGTAGATATGCCAGTGAACGCACAATCGTAATGATGTCACCGGAAACAGGAAGATGACTTGAAGTAAATGAAACAGTAGCCGTGTTATCCGTTGCGACAGTTACGGAATACTGCTGTGGGCTGGATATGGTCTTTAAGACATTATTGACATAAACACTAACATCATCTGCACTGTAGATTGGTGCAGGAGTCGCATACGTATCTGAAGTCGTTGCGTTTGATGAAAGGGTGTATGAGGTACGTGGGGTATCGCTATTGATCATCTAAAAGGACCTCCGTAAGAGACAAAATTGGTTGGTCGTAGAGCATCAAAGTATTGTTGTTGATCAACACCTTTGCTCCAGTTCTCAACCATCTGGGTGTATCCAGGTTGCAGTGTTTCCATTACCTGATAATGAACGAGGTAATTGTATGCTAATTCCGTATAGAACAAATTCATGAACGGGGTACGTTCCCGAATCAAGTTCCACGCATCAGCAGCACCGTCCTGCCCAGTCGCCAGTCCCTTACCTAGCGAAGCGATGTCCTTGAAGAATTCGTAGTGTGGACCGAGTAGGGTTTCATCAAAACTGGAATGATGTCTTCCTACTTCCTCTAACAGAAAATCTCCTACTCCTGCAGCAAAGCCACTCTGGACTAAGGATTCTAATACTGTGTTGAGGTTATCCGGTCTTCTTGGTTCCTTTCCTTTAATTAAGTCTTTTACTGCAAGCGAAGCATACCCTAATCCGATCATTGGAGTAAGGTGTAGCAAGCTTGGTAAACCCATCTCCCACATTCTAGGGAGCACCTTGCGTCCCATAACTACTGGATGGGATCTAAATGTAAAGATCATTTGTGCAACTACTGCGGGAACTGTTCCTCTCTGGAAGGTTCTCATCATGAATGCTCGGTCCATAGCATCAGGCGTTGGAACGGCTGCACGGGCTTCATTCTGGAAAAACCGGTCCAGCATAAACCCTAATCTTTCACCTTTTTTCCCATCAATTTTTTGTCTTATCCAGTCTGATGTAATAAATCTTTCGGTTCCCAGCTCGACATTTTTGTAGTTTGGATTGTTTTTTAGACGTTCTTTGATGGAAAACGATCCTACAGACTGAAGTTCTATCCAGTCTTGTTCCTTAAATCGGTGTTCCTGCAAAGTTTTCTTTAAGATGGGATCTAGATCCTTCCAAGAAGATTTAAGCTTGTGTGCCAGATGCATGGACATCGATCTCCCCCAGACTTCCTTCCAGGTATTGGTCCACCAATTCAATCCACTAACATCAAACATTTTCTGTGCAGATCGATTTAGTTTTTCACCAAATGCATAACGACTATGGGTTTCTTGAAGTATTCCTTCTAGTGCCACGTTCATGTGATTGAGGACGTATTCTCGTTCCGCTTTTGACTTAATCTTGTCTAGACGGGCACGGATTCCTCCAATTATGTCGGAATAAGAACCAAGAAACCCTCTGCCATGACTGTGTAGATTGACTGCGACTGAAGCTGCATCACCAAATGATGAGATCATGGATTTCCCCATAGTTGTCGTAATCAACCAGGATTGTAATCCCCTCATAAACTTGGCAACCGATGGTCTTCCTACCACATAAGCCTCTCCAGAAACCTGCTTCCATAACGAATCCAGTTGATCTCTCTGCCATGCTGATAACTTGACAGGCTTTGCTTTGGCAGCATCTGCATTCTCTACCATTTCGTTCCATGCAGATTTGGCATAGATGACGTTTAATTGTTCATCAGGCTCCAGTGCTGCAACTTTTGCACTATCTAGGCTGTCAGGACTCTTATCATGTTGAAATGGTCGCCACTGGCCTTCTAGGTCCATTAAATCGGATTGTTTCCATTCTCTGACAATTCCTGCCTTATCAATAAAAACCTTCTCTCCTTCCATTCTTCTGCGGAGATACCGATATGCTTCTTTAGGATTGCTTCCAAAGGCTTTCATAAGAACCAGTCGGTCATCCATGACATCCATTCCTGCCAGGATTGCGTCTACAGGATTGTCGTGACCAAACTGCTTATTGTAATCAAGCCATGCAGTCTTATCTTTCAGTTGAAGATGGCGGGTCATCTGTAGTCGTTTTCCCAGTGATTTATTCATGACGTTCTGGGACCAATCAAACTCGTCTACGTTCTTGGTTATGTTATCGTAGACTGCTCCGAGGTATTTCTTCCGTGCAGGTTCTTTCAAATCTGAAAGAAGATTTCCTCTGACATCAAAAGACTTCTCCAAGTCAATTCGGTCATAAATGTAGTCAACCCATTGTTTCTTTCCTGCCGATACCATCCTGATCTGATCATGCCATTGCTGGGTAAGATGATCATCTTTCCAGAACATTCCTGCACCGTATTTATTTGCTTCAAAAACCTGTGCTTTCTTTTCGTTATAAACATTCTCACTAAACGAAAAGGCTTCTGAATTCTGACTTTTTTGTTGTCCTGTAAAGGGAAGCATTTCTTCTACAGTTGCTTCCTGAAATGCCTTGTCAGAAGATTTTCTGCTGAATAGTTTTCTATCAAAGGGGAGAGCATTAAAGATCCTGCCCATTCGGTTGGTTTTAAACCCGTCTTGATCCCGTGCTACGTTTTCTAGGAATCCATATAATTTGTTGTAAACCTCATTAGACGATCCCGTCATGAGATCCTTAAAAAATGGAATCCTGGAATAAAGATAGTTTCTGGCAACTTGGGTGGATTTAAGACGGAATGCCTGTCTTTTAGCACCTTCCGGTGACAATGCCTGGAGCTTTTCCAAGCTGACATCTTTCAACGAATCAATCACATCCGCTGCTTCGTCATAGCTGATCTTAAACTGCTTGGATAAAGTGCTGGCGCAGACTGTCATTTGTTTTTCTTAATACAATCGATCCCGAAATTAATGATCTTCTCGAACTCATCTGCAGTTCGGTTGACTACTGATCCTGTAAAATCCACCACTTTTTTCTGAAACTCTGGTGTCAAAATATTGTCTGCTGTTTCTCCTAAACTATCTCTTATCGTGTTAAAGGTTTCATTAGCCCGTGCTGCTTCAAAATGCTTCTGAGCGTTACCTAGTATCCCATCACTTTCCTGTGCTGTTTGATTAGCAACATGCTCTGGTTTGACGTTATGTTCTGGATGCCTTGGACCTGCTGGAGTCAAAGGATCATTTGGACCTTTCGGTTTGTAATCATCAGGCATTATTGAGCCTAATTCTCCATCTCCAAGGTCTTTAGATACTTTGGTAAGTGCTCCGATTTTAAAATATGAGGGTGCTTTTATTACTGATGGAGCAACTTGAACAAATGCGCTTAAAGACGCTCCTGCACCAAATGCAAATCCGACATCTACTAATGCTTGTTGCCATCCCCAAGGTTGCTGGAATTTTTCCTTTTTCGGCACTAAGACAGTTCCTTCTGCAATACCCGCATACAATGCTCCTTCAGATCCTGCTTTTAAAACATTACCTATAGGTTTTTTAAAACCATTTATTCCAATTCCAATTCCTTTATTTACTGCTTTTGCAGTTGTTGCCATTCTTGATACAACACCTCCTAATGGCATTAACATCAACGGATCAGGCAACGATCCTAATAAAAATCCACCTATTCTTGAGGGTTCCCACATTCCAACATTTTTGTTAAACCATCCGTATGCTGCTTCCCGTGCATGTTCTTTTGTCAGAATATCCATTTGTCCAAATGTGATTCCCTCTTGATATTGAAGTGGCAAATCACCGACAAAATCTTCAAATTCCGTTTTAGTTACTGGTCTTGTTGTTTCTGGATTTGAATAAAAATCACTACCTGCCATTCCGTATTCAAGCCATTGCATAGCCTGTACTGCAGGTGTCTGATAAAACGCTTCACGAACAGAACTGGTAAAAGTACCTAAACCACCAGGACGGTATCTTCTTAATTCCTGTTTGAAAATTTCAGGACGAGCAAAATTGTATGACTGCCTAAACATTAATGGACTGCTCCTGTATTGGGATACATAGGCCAACTAGGGAATGTTTCCTTTAAAGCACTTGGCGTAAAATGAGCACGGGTAGGATCAAACTCAGGATTTTCTTGTATTCCTTCGTAAAAATCGTCGTCTAACCAACTACCCATAAATGGTGCTCCTGAAAAATATTCAGCCATTTTGCTTGTAAAACTGCCGTGCCTTTTAAGTTCTTTGTTTATATAAGTTCGCAATTCATCATCTGTCGGAGGAGTAGTCCGTCTTTGGTTTTTGTAATGTTCGATCATTGGTCTAATTACAAAATCCACTTGGGCTTTACTAAAACTTTGTACTGATCCAAGAATAAATCCTCGGAACATTCCTCCAAATTGTTGTGGACTTAAATTTCTTTTTGTAGGTGGTCTAGTTTCGCTTCCTAAATATTCTTCTTCATGAGTCATTAGGTCTTCCCAGATTGTTGATCCTCCTGGCAATCTTGGTCCTGGTAATTCGTATATCTGATGCAATGCAGATACAATCTCTTCAGACAATGCCATTCGTTGTATATCTTTTGTGTCTCGAAATTGCGGTTCTCCGTTGATTTCAACTATTCCTATAATCTCGGTTGGCTCATAATCGTTAATAAAAAACCGAGGGAGTTCATTATATTTTTTAAACACCGCAACCCATCCTTTTCCGTCTTGAGAAGGAGCAGCATCAACTTGAATAGAACCACTTCCTTGAAAAGCTTCTTTTACAAAATAATGTTTTTCTTCATTGCTTAACCCAGGAATGTTTATGTCATTTATGTTTTTTACATTTGTTAAAACTTCAGCAACAAATCTTCTTGCTCCAAAAACAATTTGATCAGGACTTATATCGTATTCTTTAGCATCTTTGGTTTTAAGGCCGTGATAGGAACCATTTGAAGTATCTCTTCCGACAGTCATCCACCCATACAATGCATTTGCTGCTCTTTCTACTGCATCAAAAGCCGAGTAAGAAGTATCCTGGAAAAAGTATGCTGCTAATTTCTGGACTCCTTTTCGGTGATGTTGACGGAATGTCTTATTGTTTTCTAAATGCAACGCAACAGGATTGTCTTTCAAATATTCTGATACAACTTCGCTATCGACTTCTGATTCTTTGCTTATATTTCTTGCATCAAAGACATGTTGTTTATTATCTGCAGTTAAAAACTCCCATACATTGTTGATCGTGAACATGTAGTGATCTTTACCTTCCATAAATATCTTGTTCCGATCTTCTACCTCCATTTCTGCAATTTCAGTGTTATTGAGGTATCTCAAACGTGCACCGTCTTGGATTGAAAGTATATTTTCAAAAGTAGACAAAGTAGCATTTGGGCTTTGCAATGCTTGAATTTGCGAATTCATGGTATCTTCTGGAATACCACTATCCATAATGACACCCAATAACTGTGGATATTGGCTAAGTGTCTGACCTATGTTTTCGTAATGAGCTTCAGGATCAAATTGAGGAGTCATCGATTTGCTTGGGCTGCAGATAATTCTTTAGCAAAATTGCCAGGACCAAAACCTGGAACATAATCAGAAAAGTTGTTTTCTATTAACCATTGCTGTAACAGCGTCTTTTGATCTATCCAAACATAAGCAATGTCTCTGTCATAAGTTCCTTTTCCATATATTTCTAATCGTATTTTCCTGTTTTTAAGAAGTTCAGTAACTGCTTCTGCAGCAACTTTTCCTGGTTTTGTGCCAAGTTCTGCAGTGTTGACATTGGCAAGTCTGATTCTTCGCCCATTAACTACCAAAGTATCGCCATCAATAACACGTTCTGATTGATACCATTCATTAGACCTAATCTCTTTTTTGCTTTGGACATGCCCCGTTTTAAGCATCCGTAAAGCATCTTTAAATTGCGTTTGCTTTGGCATCTTCCGTATTGAATTTATTCTTTCAGTAGCTATGTCCAAAAAAGGTTGAATCAATCTTTTCTTTTGTTCATTACCTTCTGCTTTTTTAGATATTTCATTAATGCTTTGTTGTATTGAAGCATCTGTAGGAAGGCTTATGACATTTTCTATTTCTTGTTGAACTTCAAGAGCTAGTTTATCCATTTCTCTGAATGGTTTAATCCTGTCACCAAGACGTGTTTCTAATGACCTACCTTCTTTATCTCTAGCTATCAAAGGACTTTCTTTTTGTGTATTTGGATTAAAAACTCTGCTTGTCAACCAATTCACATAATTGTCTAAATGGCCTCCAACTGCTGATGGAGCAATCCAATTTGGAGTAGCAGCATCCCATCTGTCGTGAGCAATTTTTTCGGCTCTGGCAAAGTCAGCCGTTTCCATTAAAGGATATTTTTCACTCAATTCTTTAGGATTGGTTTTCCTGTATTCTTGCCAGTTTTGGAATGCATAAGAGAGCAGACTATTATGCTGTTCTTTGGTTGCTAATTGTTTTTTCCTTTCTTTTACAAAGGACCGCAAATTGTGGAACCATCCTGGCAATTGATTATCTGGGTACATGGTCGCCCTTTCTTCTAGGGCTTTCATAATAGGATTGATCTGATTGGATTTGGTTGCATCACGGGTTTGTTCTCTTATACTTCCGTCAAACGATGAATCCTGATCATTCCCAGGAGGTTGTTTTAACTCTAAATTCGTAACCATTGACTGCAATTTGCCGTTAAGCAATGCACGTTGAATATCTGTAAGTTCGTTATGTCCCAGTTGGGCCATTACTGAATCAATGCCATAAATTTGTTCATTGGTGGTAATGTTATTTATTGCCTGATCAATTTCTGTGTATTTTAAATTTTGAGCCTTGGCTAAGTCATTAGCACTTTCATTGGCAAGTTGGGTTTTTAGCCCTTCTTCCATTCGAGTCAAAGTTGTCTCTAATTCTGCTGCATTAACTTTGTTGCCTATCGATGTTTGTATTTGAGCTTTAAGGGTCTGAAACGTAGCCAAATCCTTTGTTTTTAAGGCTTTTTGAACAATTTTATTGAATTGGATTCCGTCTTGTTCCCTATCCCACTCTGCATTCAGTTCTATTTCTTTTAATGCTCTAACGCCTTTAAGGTATTCTTTTTGGTATTTTGTTAATTCCAACCCATCAATGTCTTTATCTTTCATGAGTTGCCAAGGTGCTTGAGCTTGGGCAATCTTATTCCGTTCCTGGAGTTGGAGCAGTTCCTGTTTCTCTAATGTTTTTCTATCTTCTTCGGCATTTTCTTTATCCTCTAATGCAGTTTTGGTTCGATACAACTGAGAAAGCAAGCCCTCTTGATCTTCAAACTTGATGGTAGGATCACGTTCTTGAAGCCCGTCAATCATAATTTGGACTTCTGAGGATTTTTTAACTTGGGCGAGGCTTTTCTGGAAGGTTGCTAGTTTTCCCCTTCTTGCAGTTTCCTTTAAGTCGGATCTAGCTAATTTGGCAAGTGAATGAAGATCACCTGGACTTGCTTTTAATATTTCTTGAACCAATCTATCTTCACGAAGTTCACCAAGTTCATCATCAGACCTTATATTTCCTGACTCATCAGTAACCTGATTATAGACCTCAACAAACTTATCTTTATTTTCATCTGATTCTATAAAGTTCTCAATGTAGCGAAATGATTCTGATTGTTCTCGAACTTGCTGTTTTTGACCTAAATATCCTTTTAATTGAATCTTGTCACTATCGTCCATATCAGGATTGTCATTGATCCTTTTTTCGATTTCTTCATAAGTCCAATTGTCTCGATCCAGAATGTTTTGAATCGTTAAAGTTTCTACTAAAGCCTTTTCCTGTTTTTTGCCTTTAACATCCTTCAAGTGATCCTTAACAATTCCAATTGCTGAAGACCGCATTTGAGGATCTGTAAATCTTCTTTTAACTGCTTCTTGATTAACAATAACTTCTTTTTTATCAGTCAATGTCACTAAGCTTCTAAAAACTTCCGATCTTTCTAGATTGATTTTCAGTCGATTCAGTTCTTCTGTGTCCGCAAAATATTTTTCTTTTTTTAAGTATCCTTCTTCCAGTTTAATTCTTTGTTCATTATCCAGTTTCCGATATGCTGGATTTGTATCTTTCATTCTTTTTGAGACTTCCTGTGGCAGAACACTGTTATCCGAAATCATTTCTTGAAAAGACCTGAATGCTTTATCTTTGTCTATTTCTGAAGCTGCATGCCATGTATCAAATAAATCGGTTGTTCTTGCATAAGGAAACTCTTGTCTTATTTGATCAAAAGTCTTTGTTGCATATTTGGAAGGATCGGTCATAAACTTCCAGGCTGCTTTGGTCTGATCTAAATTACCTAGCAATCGTTGTTTGGTAAGGTCATAAACATCTTTGCCAATAGCTCCATCATTTAATAAAGGCTGATAAAGTTCTTCAAATTCTGCTTCAAAGGTTGTTAAATTAGGATCTTCCCCATTAAATAAGCGTTTTTGAGCTTCTAATTCTAATCGTGCAGTTTCGCCATCTAAAATAACGGATATTCTTTGTTTCCGTTCCAGCATCATGGCTTTAACAGCACCGTTTACAATTGATTGCCGATGCTTGTTTAATTCTAAATTAACTTTTCTGTTAATCCGGTTATTATCCGAATATTGCTCTTCTGATCCCCATTTCGGACCATCTTCATCTTCAAAAAACCAATCTCTTACTGACTTGTGATCTAAATCTTCCCATTCTGAATTAGGTAATTGGTTTTCCAACCAATTTGTATACTCTGTATCAATTTGTTGTGTCTTAATTTGTATTTTTTCTTGAATTGCTAAATCTTGGTTCGACTTTTCTACTTTTGCAGCAACACCTCCAAGCTTTGCAAATAGACCTTCCAGGTTCTCATATAAGGAAACTTCCGCTTTAGTTGATCCATAATCTGTAGGACGTTCAGGGACCTGTGTCGTAGGAGACTGCATCATCTGAGTTTGTTGCGGTCTACGCTGGAAGTATTCTCTAGGAATGATCATGCTTGTGCCTTTCCTGCTGCATAGGTTCCACCTGCATTGAACATCGATGACATCATATTTGACATAAACATGTCATCAGCACCCCTGCGTTTGAGTTGTGCGGAACGCATAAGGTTGTGATACATCATTGTTGACTGTTCATATTCTGTATCCTTCCAGTTGGTATATGCGGTTTCTGCAGTATCAATATCCGAATAAGTATCTTGGGTAACTTGTTGCTGGGCATACCAAGCATCAAAAGCCTGTTCCATTTCTATATCTTGGGTGGTCCCTTCTCCTACAACTGCTCCTGATGCAGATACAGCAGATACAACTTTACCTACAGCACGATCTCCCGCCCTTGCGACTTCCCCAAACATCTGACCACCTTCATCGGCTCTATCGGTAACATATTGGGTCAGGCTGGTTCTTTTTCTTTGAACATTTTTGTAGTAATTACGCATGATTTGATCTGCGTAATACTCATCCTCATCTGCTTCTTTATATTGTTGCCGTTTTAGCGCACTGGCTTTAAGTCCACCTGCTGCAAATTGGGCAAATGCTGCTGCTGCTAACCAAGACATATCAGACGTTCATTTCATGTTCTGAAACTAATGCAACCAGAGTTACCGGAAAAGGCTGGTCACAAACGATTTTAATGGATTCCTCATCCAGGGATCGGCTCATGATATTTGCCGTTTTGGTTCCTGTAAAAAGAGGGACTTTGGTATTAAGGGGATCTGCAGTAAGACGGAATATAAACTCTTCCATTTCAGATGTAGTCATGGAAGAAAGACCTATTTTAACGCCTAAAGAGTCATGTAATGAAAGGTGTGCTTTTACAACCCTATCTCTGCCTACAACAAACAAACTTCCGTCTACGGCTTGTTTTGGAGTTAACAAGACCACATGAGAATCATAAGGTAGTCCTCCTACCAATTTAGTAACCGCAGAACCTATGGTTACTGTTCCATTGGTATCTGTTCCAACAGTTACATCATTCTGAACAGCACCATCTCCTAATATCCTGATAGTCTCGTCTTTAAGATGAGCAAACTGTGCGGTGGTAAATGAGGATGCTGTTTTGTAAAGACCACAATCGACAAAATGGGCTAGTTCCTGATCAGTCTCAGAAGGCTCATAAAACTTTTCAAGAAACTCCACATACCTGACTGTTGAACCATGAATATCTCTTTTGACAATGAGCCATAACTGATCTCTTCCGTCATGTGGGATAACTGCCATTGATTCGACTTTGGCATGATTGTCATAAATATTTTTATCTCTAGTTATCGTTACTACGTTTTCTGCTGGATTTTCTACAGTCCATGCCTCATTACCTGCTTCATTAAGCATGGTATAAATATTATCTGCCGTTGTATTATTATTTGCATGTAGCATCCATGTATTATGATTTGTCCCAGAACTTCCTGATCCTCCACAATTAAATGTTTTAGTATTTCCGTATTTATCACTTAAAATAAAATAATCATTTGAATCTAAACTTGAATAATTTGTTATAGTTATAGTTGCAGTTTGTGTGTCTCCTGAACCTGTAAAATTAGTTACAGCAATATTAGAATCAGATGATTCAACCAAATTGCTTGAATGGGTTCCTCCAATAGTATGATGCCCCCAACCAACAACAGGCATGGTATCTTCGTAGGATAATGATGCTAACGTCCCATCTTTAAGTCTGCACCATGTCAATGAATGAGGTTGTTTCTGATAAACCAGTTCCTTGACTTCTTTTCCTACCAACTCATCTGCTTGGTATGAGATTTCAGATGATTCGTATTGAACGTCTTCCCCCGAAAATGTCAGAACTCTTAATTTCCTGCGGTTAAACTGGACATAGATCATTGCGTTGCCAACACGGGCAGGCTTAATGTCGGCAGCTTCCCAGGACGTGTCTCTGATTAATGAGAAGTTTGTGGGAGTAATCGTGTAGGAAGTTTCAGAACCATAGAGATTAAAAATCCCTCCAGAAGTCCCGATAGCAAGCTTCTTCCCTTCCTCGATCCAATAGATTTCATCAACTGTGTCAGAATCAATAGTCAGGCTAATGGCATTGTTATCCAGGATCTGTTCTCCCATGATCGTTTGACCAATGGAATCGGCAGTTCCTGTTGATACCCCAATCTTGGAATCGGGAGCAAAGCTTAAAAAATCACCTGCTTCTGACAGCCAAATTGTTGTGGGATATTGAGAAGATGCTGCAACTACAAGACGTTGTTGATGAATTTCTATGGCAGAAGGCCATTTATTATCTCCTCCTAAAATGCCCATACGCCATTCACGGGTATTGACATCAACCAAACCTACTTCACCTTGAGAAGTAGCTTCTACATATTTCCTATTTGTGGAATCAACAGATGAAATTTTAAACCACGTCCAACGTATTCCTTTGGTCTTTTCTGCTTCTGATCCTGCAAATGTATTGACCCGAATAAGCCTTTCGTTATCATTTGCATCAAAAAAATCATTACTATTTCCTTCTATTTTGCAGACTTTCCCTTTTTTAATAACCTTTTTTTGAACTTCTAATTTACCTGTCCATTCGGTAACAGCATCTGTTTGAAAACTTAATTTAAATTCTAATGCTGATCCTCCAAGAGTGCTTGCAATCTGAAATGACGAGGATTGAGCATTGATAACGTAATAATCGTTATTTAATGTCGGGAAATTACCTGTAGTTTGACTTGCTGTAGATGCTGCAGTTACTAAATTCCCAACACTTAATCCTGTTGTGCTATCAAGTGTTGTAGAATCATTGGGGAATCTGATTTTGGTCCCATTCATCAATCCATGACCATAAAGCACAAAGCGGTCATCAGAAGTGTCAATGGCAACTCCATCAACATGAACCCATTCGTAATCTGAACCTGTAACTGCAGTGACCTTTACCAGTTTTGTGTTATCAGTATTAATGGCATCCCATGGTCCATCTAAAAAATCGACATCAGTTAAGGTCCATACAGAATTATCTGCTGCTCTGGTCCCAGAAGATGCAATTGTTCTGGCAAGTTGTTTGGGTTTGAAATCTTTGTGGACTATGTAAAGAACGTCTGCAGACTGAGTAAAATCAATCTCTAGGCATTGTGCTGCAGTTATTCCGGTGGTTGAGACTTCATAAGGCGTGGTCCCGCCATTGACCAGTAATTGACCATTTTGGGAAAAGAAGCGGATCTTCCCGTTACTAAATTCAAGGACATAACTTTGTCCTTCTCCAAAATAAAACGGAACTAAGCGAGATTCATCAGAAGTGTTGGTAGTTGCATTGGCTGCATAATAAGTTCCTGGTCTTCTTTTGGCAGGTCCTTGAAGAAGAGGAACAAAATTCTTCATCTCTTTAAGACCTTGTTTATACAAATCTGCATCAAAACGACCATGCATTTTGGGAGACAACTCGCCTCCTGCAAAGCTGTTTTGAACCCTGTATTTAGTTGCCATCAGATTTTAGAATAACCTTCTGCAGGTGCATCTATTGGTTTCCAGGGGTCTGTAAATGCCCCCATTCTTCCGTCAAGCCATGTCGATCCGTGGTAATATTCTGGTGTTCCTTCTGTGGCATCCATACTTCTAGTAGTTGCCAATTCCATTGTAAATTTCTGCCACATTTCCTGCTTCAATGCAGTTTTTGCAGTCAGAGGTTCTGCAAGTTCCCATGCCAGTCGTATCCCTATAAGATTCACAACATTGGCATCCAATAAGGTTAAATCGGAGGGACGCTGAACGTATTTGATTTTGATGGTTCCCGAATCGGTATGGAGTTTTGATCCCTCAATTCGGTAAGCAATGGTTGCATCATGAATCGAAAGGACTCGGATACAATCATTTGGAAGAGAATACTGGTAGGTATAACCCCAGGATGGAGTTTCCGTATCTCTTGTTAGGACTGTACGGGCCGTGACGCAATTCCACGGATGGAGTCGCAACACGGAATCCCGCACATCATCAAACCGGAGTTTGCATAGACGGGCACGTTCATTATTCTCATCAAGAGAAACAATTTTTTGCTCACCTAAGTTGGTCAGCGCAATATTGCAAATATCAACCGCACCCGCCATTCAGCCTCCTTAATCGATGGTATAAGTAATGATGGTCTGGATTGTAGCTGCTCCTGCTGCTCCAGATCCTCCTGCATGTTTTAACGTAATGAAGGATTCCTTGGGCAGAGCAAAGCCTACTGCACCTGTGGCAATTGGACCTGTAAGAGTCCAAGCTGCACTGGTGGCAGCGGTTGCTGCTACAAATTTAACATCATCACCTGCTGTCGCTCCATCCACGGGCAAGTAGCCGACTGAAACAGTCTTACTTGATCCAAGTGTTGCGGATTGATACAGCTTAATGTCCCAGATTTTTGCCATCTCGGGTAGAACCGCTACATGAACAAGACCATTTAAGGCCCATGTTCCTGTGGTTCCAACAACATGAGTGTCATACCAGACACGCATCCGTCCGCCACTGTCAGCGACATTGAGCATGACGGGTTTTGCATTACCGCTTTGTGCGGTTTTTGCCATATTCGTAGCGTAGTACGAAGGGGCAGTTCCTGCAGTGATAGCAGCCATAATTCTCCTTTCAGATTAAGTCGATTGATTATCGCATTTGATTTTGATGACACGCTTTTCTTCCAAACGTGTTGCACCCATCGTCATCCGAAAGTAGATATACTGGCTAAATCGTTTGTCAGGACGTTCATCTACACGGGCAACAATGTCTTCCCAAATGCAGAGTCCGAGTCCAGCACGATGAAAGCAGAGAACATCTTCCACGTTACTGGCAACTGTGGTTTTCTCCGTCCTAATGAAGTTAAATCCCATGAAGGAATCTACTTCACCTGTATACAGAGCATACAGAGGAGAAAAGTCACGATTGACGTAACTGGAATCATTCAACATGCCCTCAATCTGAGCAGATGAACAAACAATGAATAATGGAGATCCTCCACCTGCATCGTAGTCATCGGCTTCATTTTGCTGAAGCATGCGTTGTGCTCGGATGAGCTTATCGACAGTCAGGGTCTTATTCGTCCCTGTGGTTCCGTCTTGCTGAAAATCAACAGCAATATCTTGGTTGGTTGACCAAGTGATTGGTGTATTAGCATCTGATCCACTGGTGTTTTCAGAACCATAAGCAGTTCCAAAAGCAGCATCGAGAATGATGTCATCAATCTTTCTTCCCATTGCCATTGCAGCCGACTCAACGTAAGCACTGGCAGGGTCCATGATCAGACGTAATTTATCCGGGTTGTCTACGAGTTTGCCCCAATCGTAATCTTTCGGTGTGACCCGTCTACGATCATGTGGGACATCCATCAGCGGAGAATCCGCATGACGATTCGTGACTTCTACCGCTTCGGTAGCATCGATACGATCCATGAAGACTTCTTCACCGACCTTACCTGTTTCGAGGGTTACAGCACCTCGGAGCCTTGAACCTCTTTGTTGGAGCAGATGCTGCACATTTGCAGAATACTGCTTCACCATAGAGGTATTAATAGCATCGTATGCCATAGAATACCTTTCTGTAGTTTTAAGTTGGGTTGTCCAACTGCCAAAGGGAGTTGCCCGTTACCGGACTCCGAACCCTTCCTACAGGGAGGTCGCTACTGCGATTGTCTCCCGAAAGGTTTCACATGGACTAAACGCTTACGACTATTCGTATGCGCTTTGGAACAAACGAGTCATCTGCTGAACTGCAGCCTTATGATTCGGATGCTCCTTGTTTAAATAAGCTTCGTTAAATTCCTTATCTCCGAATTTTTCTTTAATTTTCTCTTCTGCATTAACAGGAGAAATTTGTGTTGGGGATTCGGTTCCCACCAACATGTTATGTTCGGCAAATTGTTTACCAATGTTTGCCATCATTTTGATAATTTCAGGGTGATCTCCAAGTCTTGTATCCTCCACGAATTTCAAGAGATCAGGAGTTGCAAACTGACCAAAAGCACGACGAGCATACTCCATGTTCTTGTCATACTCTTTTCCAGGCCATTCCTTTAATAAGGCTTGCTGACCCTGCATTTCCAATTGTTCCATCTGTTGTGTTTGGGCTGCTGCATTTTGCTGCGCTTCCTGTGCAGATACTTCCAGCAACTGTTCTGCCTGACGTTGTGTCAGACCCAACTGATGGGCTTTACTTCTGAAGTCGTCTAACTGTCCTGGTTGATTCTCGAAAGTATCAAACGTGTAGTCTGACGGATCTTCTGGCCTTCCTAGTGCCTTATATACTCCATCCCAGGATTCTCCTTCTTTAGGGACCTGGACAAAGTTTTCCGGTGGTGCGCCCATCTTTTTGACAAGATGAACGTAGCTTTGAGCCAGCTTATCGACAGAATCGAAATTACGCAGACTCGGTTCTTCAGCTAAATCTCCAGGGAGGGCGGTTGAATCAAAAGATGAATTATCCGCTGGAGCTTCACTCGCAACGGGTTCACTGATCTGTTCTTCCATATTCAGCTTCTAGTTTTTTGATGCGTTGCAAAATCTCCTGTGGAGAAGATCCTGCAAGTTGGATTAAGCTCATCACAACGGATCGTGCTCCCTCGTTAAAGGCAGACAGGTGGGAATCACCTTCCACAAATGTTGTATTGAGCACCTTATAGTTCCGACTGAGATCGGCTAACACCTCTTTCCCAGCGGGACTGTTAAAAAGCTCGTAATATAAAGTTCTTCGACGTTCCTCTTTTTTGAACATCAATTAATCCTTCTTTTTGCTTCTGCATCTGCAACATTCTTGTCAACTTCAGAAGCCATTTGGGATGCCAGCATCTGCTGTTCAGCCATTTGCTGTTCCTGCCGTGCTTCCATAATTTCCTGCATCTCTTCATTGGTTCTGATGGCAGACGCAGGAGCACGTAGTATTTCTGCACCCAGTTCAGTAATTCTGCTGATATTGAGTCTTTCGATTGCCATTGGGTCAATCTGTGCCAAAGGCATAATAAACTGCATCAATTGAGAGACTGCATTGAGTTCTACTGATCTCATAGACACGGATACGGGATTGACATATTCGATCATAAAATCGACATCAACCATTTCCTGCGGAGGAGGAGGTAGCATTCCTGCTCTCATCATCAGCATGAAAGTTCGTTCTATAAGTGGAGATAGAAACTCTGCTTCTTGACGGGCGACAATTGGACCAAGGATTACCAAACGATCCCTTTGCCTCATTGCAATTTCGGTTGCAGTAAACCGCAAAACATCTCCGTCTTGGGCAACTGGACCTGGAAGTTCCATCAGATCAAGGTAGAATGCCTTGTCGATGGCTTCACGGACCTGACCCATCTTTGCATCGGCATACCTTGGCTCTCCTGTTGGTATTTCACCGATCATGTCAGATGAGGTGAACCCTGCACGGTGAAAGTTGAGTGCCCCAGCATAGGTTTTCAAGGGAGAAATAAACCCATCATCAGGCAACGTCAACGCAGGGTCCACCTGCTTCTGAAGACCTTTGAGGTAGGTTTTTTCCATTTCGTTGAGCATACGGATGTCTGGTAAAGCATCCCCTCCTGGTCCTCGTCCATATATCTCAATGGCGTTTCTAGCCCATCTGCTACACACGTATGGAAACTGATCGTATCCCCCGATTCCAAGAATCTTTTTGTCATCCTTCAGGATATGTAGTGAGATCCAAGGCTTTTCGATAGTCTGTAAAGGACTGGGTTTCAACGAATGCCAAGGTTTGACTACATGAAAGCACTCAAATGTTTCATAAGGCTTACCTGCCTCCATACTCTTGATTACCTTTTCTGAAAGGTTTTCAGGAGGAAACTGTTCTATCAGTGCTTTTGCTGTTTGTTTGTGGTGTCTAAATACAGTGTCGATTCTG
>VTLG01011551.1_pt1 | contig 18271 bp, 33 predicted proteins | sample 4694571 | NCBI WGS metagenome assembly VTLG01 (sample SAMN12604809, study PRJNA352737) | marine metagenome | biome: ENVO:00000447; feature: ENVO:00000209|ENVO:00000569|ENVO:01000036; material: ENVO:00002151; isolation source: viral sequences binned using virsorter ... | reverse complement strand
AGGTATATATGTTAGGATTTGATTTATCCAGTTATGACAGTCCCCTAAATAACATATACAAGGGAAGTAATAATTATCTTCCTGAATACGCAAAAGGGTTTAACCCAGTAAACTGGAATTTACAACTAGGAGCTGTCTTCGGAGAGTTTCAAGATGTAGAATTTGTCTGGGTAAATCCTGTCCACACCATTTTAGATGATGTGCGACAAAAATTTCGTAATGTAGATTTTTTAACATACGAGAAACTATACGATAGCATACGATAACATAAGGAGAAATATAATGTCGTTAGATAAACTTAAATCAACTAATAACCTTGACAAACTAATCAGTGCAGTCAAGGAAGATACAAAAGACCCTTCAGAAAAGAAATCCTATGTAGACGAAAGACTATGGAAACCAGAACTAGATACTTCTGGTAATGGTTACGCAGTTATTCGTTTTCTACCAGCGATTGAAGGTGAAGATTTGCCATGGGTAAAACTCTTTAGTCATGCGTTTCAAGGCCCAACAGGTCAGTGGTATATTGAGAACTCAAGAACCACACTTGGTAGAGGCCCTGATGGGAAAGACCCAGTATCAGAGTATAACACTTCTTTGTGGAACTCTGGTGTCGAAACTGACAAAGAGATTGCAAGAAAACAAAAGAGAAAGTTATCTTATTACTCCAATATCTACATTGTGAGTGACTCTAAAAATCCAGAGAATGAGGGTAAAGTTTTCTTGTTTAGATATGGTAAGAAGATATTCGACAAACTGATGGCTGCAATGCAACCAGAGTTTGAAGATGAATCACCTATCAATCCTTTCGACTTCTGGAAGGGTGCAAACTTTAAGTTGAAGATTAGAAAAGTTGATGGTTATTGGAACTATGATAAGTCAGAGTTTGAAGCTCCATCTGCAATTCTAGATGACGATAGTGCGATTGAAAGAATTTGGAAAGAACAGTATTCTCTTGCAGATTTTACTGCACCAAGTAATTTCAAATCATACGAAGAACTTAAGACAAGACTAGACGCAGTTCTATCTGGTAAACAAGTGGTAAGTAATCAAACTGTTGAGGACGAACCTATTGCATCACCAAAGGTAGATACTAAACCTGTTGAGAATAAACAAGTTGAAGATGAGGACACTATGGACTACTTCAATAAACTTGCGAATGCTTAAACAGAACTTGCAATTGCGTTTGTAAATGTATCGTTAGAAGTAACTATCGGAGCTGATGCCATCATATTTGATGTGTTACTTCTAACACTATTATCAGTTGACACCACTACAGGTGCTTCATTTCCTCCACCACCAGATAAACCTTTTTGAAGAGCCATAGATAACAATGCGTCTGTTCTTGATTGATTTAGAACCATTGCATCACTACCAGAATAAACTAACTCACCACCTCTACCTCCAGGCCCTTCACCAATAAGTGCGAGGTTACCAGAAGGAACAATACCACCTCTATTCATACCTCTTATCATTCCTGGCGCTACTTTAATTTGAAGACCACCTATTTTCTCTTTACCAGTCGCATCTAACTCTTTCATTTTTTGTTCTGCTTTGTCTAATTGTCTGTATGCATCTGTAAGAGAGTTTACAAGAGGTCTAAAAGTAGGATCTCTTTTTACGTTCATACCAGATTTTTCTGCACGTTCATACACATCAGCAAGTCTTTTTTCAATTGTATCTACTTGTTTAGAATATTTGTCTATGTCGTATTGCACATCTTTTCTAGTTGAACCTTTGAATATTTGCATAAAGTCACTAAACATATCTTTAAATATTTGCATAAAAGATTTTATACCGTCATTAACAATAGGAACAAAATCTACCTTTCTCATTTTTTCTGCTTTCTCTTCATTGAATATACCAACTAAGTTTGCAAGAAAATCATTCGTACCATTCAACATCTCACCTAAAAATGATGCAGTATAAACTCTTGCTTTCTGCATTGGGCCACCCTGACCCTCTTCATCTATAAGTTCTTTTGCTCTTTTGATCGCTTCATCTTTCACAAAGTACGCACCAAGAAGTGCAGCTGCTGCTAAACCTATTGGGCCAAAAAATTTAAGTGGAGTCAATTTAGATAATGCTAATAATCCTGTAAATGTTTTTTTTACAACAAATGTTCCTATAGATTTAGAATATAGTGCAAGAAGACCAGAAACTAAAAGTGCTCCTTTAGCAAATGCTACTTCTTCACTGGTCGAATCTGGGTCACCTATCACATCAAGTTGTTTACCTATGAAACCACCTATTTGTTTTCCAACATTTTCAAGAATACCATACAATGTTTTTAATTTAGGTAGTACGGTTGCATCTAAAGTTTCTGCAACTTGCATTAAATTTTTATCAGTAAGAATTTTGTATAAACCAAATAACCCAGCGAGTTGAAATAATCTTTTTCCAACTCCTACTGCGTCACTACCAAGTCTTTTAAATATATCTCCGAAAAATTTACCAAGAACACTAGGTTTTGTATTTTTCGCAATTGTATTAAGTGATGCAATTTGGTTCTTTACGTTTTTTTGATTTTTCTCATCAGCTTCCTCTGCTTGAGCTGAAGTCAACATTTTTTTAGGGTCTGGACTAAACTCTTTAAGTCTATTAACAACTCTGTTGATATTCATATTTTTTAACATTCTATTGAGTTGTGTCCCTAATATTGCAAGACCTTCTTGTATTCTGACTAATTGAAAATTATTCCCATTTGCAAATTCTAGTTGAAGAGCAGCGCTCTTTGCGATTGTTTCAGTTGTTTTTCTCTGTTCATCATCAGTTTGTGTTATACCCTCTTTTTCTTGAAACTTTTCACTTTGACTTGCTAGTCTACTCGCATTAATTATCTCACCAAGATTTTGTTTTACAGAGGAGGATAATGATGGGTCTTTGTTTGCTATCGCTAGTAAACCATTGGTTTTCTTTTGTTCTTCAAGAAGTTGTTTAAATTCTTCTGATGTAGCCATTTATTTCTTCTTCTTATCTACATACGCATTCGCACCAAAGAATGCAGCCACTAACGCTGAAATTGCAACAAAGTAAGTAGGTGCAATATCTGCTAGTAATTGTCCTGTTGTTTCATAACCTATGAGGTCTGCAATTACGATACCGAGTGGATACACTAACATACCCATCAATGCGAACCACGCCATTCTTCTCATTGCATCTCTTCTTGCATCTGCGTCCTCTAGTTCTTTTCTTTTAAATTCCAAATCCATCTCTAATTCTTGTGTCGAGATGTGTCCATCACCATTTAAATCTTTTTTCGCAATCTCATCATCAACTGTTTTAGTTATTTTATCTGCCATAACTACCCCCTCTTTTGTTCTTTTTTTACTTTCTCTTTCTCTTCCTCTAAAAATTTAGTTAGAAGACCAATATATATTTCTCTTTCCCAAGGCAACATATTTTCAATCTCTTCTAGACTATACTTATGGTGTTGCATCATTGCAAAATTAGTTTTATAATAATTCTCTAAACTATCGTGAGATAGCACTACCCTAAAAAACTTTGGAGGCCCTCCACAACGACCTCTCCCTTTTTCTTTGTTTTAGGATTTGTAACTTGTATGACGTGACGCAGTTTAGGCATACCTTCAAAAAATTCCATTACTAAGTTTAATTGACCTGAAGTCATTTGTTCAACAAATGTAATCAACTCATTTTTTGTTACATCAACTGCGTTATAAATTTTATCACCATCATGAATTTCATGGATACATTTAACTAAAATATTAAAAACCCTATCAACCTCTGTGTCACCCTCAATATTTCCCATATCTTTTAAAATAGGATACCGTAAAACTAACTTCATTTTCTCAGTCAACATAACTTCATTCGTATGACCAGTTGTCATTTGCACATCTACATCATCTAAATTTATTTTTATTGGAACTCTTGTTTTATTATCGTCTGGACACAAAACATTCATTTCAACTTCAGAACCAATAGATTTAGAACGAAGTTTAAGAAAAATATATTCAATATCAAACATAGGTGATTGTAATGGGTCTATTTTATTAAATGTACAGTTTTTTACAAGTTCACCAATGGAATTTGTCATTTCACTATCGTTCTTAGAGTTTTGAGCCATATACAATATTTTTTGCTCCTTGACTAAAAATGGTCTAAACTTTATACTCTCATTTGTTGAAGGTAATGACAACTCGTAAGTTGGTGTTTCTAATTTAGGTAACGCCATAATATTCTATCCTTTAAAATAATTTATTGATAACTCTAGGTATACTATTTCTTATCTCTCTCTCAACTCCATTCACAACCACCTCTGCGATTCTTTCAGGTAGTCCTTTTGGTAAGTCCGCCTCATCTGTTAAATTTTTCCAAAATCTGTAACTAAAAGTTACACTTATTTTTTGTATCTCTGTAGAGGGTGCGTATGATAATGATTGTGAAGCTATAGTTTTTGGAAAACACTCTATCAATTGCACACCATATCTTTTTCTATTATTTTCATCTAACTGAAATATATCAAGTGAACCTGTGTATGTATCGTAATATTCTAAGTTCCATGCTTGATTATCATATGCAAGTCTTTGCCATGTTTCAAAGAATATTTTTTCTCTCAAATCTGTTGAACACTGAAATACACCAGTTATATCTGCGTATGATAAACCACTGACAATGTTTCTCTCTGGGCCATAAATGTTTACATCTGGTGTTGTATCAAGGTTACGGCCAGGAAACTCTATTGACTCACAACGCAAACTTGTTCTTCTGGTTGTACCCTCACTTGTTTTTTGTGGCATCAATATAGACATCATATTCATATTCAAACCAGTAGATTTACCTCTACCACCACTAGGTGGGTGAAGTGTTACTTCATACCTTGATGGTTTTGCATATCCTGTATCATCACGAAATCCACTAAGAACTTCATTGATAACACCATACGCAGTCCCTTCTAAAAATCCACCTATATTAAATTTGGGCATTACGCTCTTCCTTGTCCTCTATAATTTTTATTACTTCTTCTTTTGTGTTTATTCATAGTTGAAGTAATTGGATTTCTACCAATTGAAGTTCCTTTTTTTACATGGTCTATTGCGACCTTTGTAGAAAACTTTGTTCTTTTCATTATATCATCTTCCTTGAATCTTTGTATACTTCTGCAGCTGATGCTTTACTAAATCTTGCAACAGGTAATAATGTTGCAATCGTAAATTCATCTGCGTCCACTCTACGAAATCTTGACTTAACTTTACCAGCAAGATATCTTTTTATTGTTGGTTTGATAAGTCTTACACTTTTTAGTGCAGTGTAACTAACATTTAATCTAGTTGACTCATCAAACTTTGTATTATTACTAAAATCTACAACTCTATCTAGTAATCTCATACGAAGGGGTATTGGTAAGTAGTGAAAATTAATACCAAGAAACCCATCATTATATTCTTCTAATGGTAAAACCAGAGGAAATCTATCATAGTATGGTAGTTTCTTTTTTAACTTTGGGTCATAAAAAAACATATTCAAACGACCAAAAAATGGAGAGGACGATTGTTTACCATCTCTGATTAAATCAAGTGCTTTAGGTGTACCGAACTCTTTGATTTTACTACGATACCACGCAGTTGATTTTGGTCTACCCTTTGCAGCTTTCACCACACTTTGAATATATTTACTAGGTACTGCCATTACTATCTCTGTTTATGTGGTCATCTCTGTTGTCGTTTCTTATCATATCAACACCATCTAAAGTTTTACTCAACTTATCTCTGTTTCTTAAATGTTCTTCTGCAATCTCTTTCTTGGATTGACCATTATACTGCACTGCATAATGATTGTCAACCATAAAGTCATTAAGGATTACATATCTGTCTAGGTGTGGTTCGTGTACTCTGAACTTACCAAGTATTCTACCAAACTTACCAGACTTATCTTTCTCTGTGATAAGTGTCTGTATTGAACCAACGGGCATAAATGTTTCAACCATCTCTTTAGCTTTCAAACCATATTTTTTTTCTTCTAAATCTCTGGTTCTACTCTCTGGTGTATCGATACCATATAGTCGAATGCGTTCCTTGTGTAACCATACACCGAACCCTAAATCGATATCAACATCAACTGTATCTCCGTCAATTATCTTGACTATTTTACATTTATATTCGTACATAATACTATTTATACTGTGGGTTGAGATGTTTCTCTGTAAGTATCTTAAATTCCATACCACGATTTGCACACCAATCTATTGCAGATTTCCATTTGGCTTGATTGATACCATAGGTTTGCACTTCTTTATACCATTTGCGTGTGCGTTTCTTTGGTGTCTTGTTGGGTTGTTTACACTGATACTCTGGTTTGACTTCTATGATGAACTTCTTAACACCACCAGACGACTGTTTTATTTTGATATAGAAGTCTGGAAAGTATCGGTGTATTTTACCGTCCCAAGGCGACCTGTAAGGGACGATTACCTCTTCACTACCCCATTCAATCACCTTATCGTTTTTATCACAATAAACCATAAACTTGCGTTCCCACAGAGAACGATATATTATCTGTGATGGGTTACCCTTATACTTCTGTGGGTTCTTTGGAATATATTTACCTTTGTATGTCATCTTGACTAAATACCTTTAGGAGTATTTATACATGGGAATAGATTTTAGTAATATAGGTAGAAGAGTTGCAACTCAAGTCGCTACCAACGCATTTCAAAAAGTAGCTGGTAATGTTAAAGGAACTATCTTTGGTGGTAAAAGTGGGTCAGATACTTCTGAACAGAACAAATTAAATAGAAACCAAGTTGATGTAAAGACACACCAATTCCCTCTTGATATTATGTCTGACCCAGGCCTTGGAAATCATGGTCATTACATTATGTTTTTTATTAATGAACAACAAAGTGCGAAGTTAAGATTTGGTGGTGAACGTGCAAAAGACAGTGGGGTTAATATGAGAAAAGCTCTTGGAGAAAAGAGGTCACCAGAGTTTATAACTCCGACAAGAGTGAACCAAATTACAGGTAAATCAGAACCAAAGAAAAAAAGAAATACTAATGCACTTAATAACTCAGTCATAGAAATTGGTAACAGTGGTGCTGGAATAAGAGCGATAGGAAATGATTTTGATAAAATTATGTCAGGTGGTATAACAAATAAAGGTACGTTAATTAACGACACTCCTATAATTTCTCTCGCACAACCAGCAACTCATAGACTAGACACTGCGATTGCATTATACATGCCACAATCGTTAAGTGTAAACTATGGGTCAAGATATGTGGATACAGAAATTAGTCCTTTGGGTGCAGCTGTAGGTCAAGTTGCTGCTGGTCTTGTGGGTGGTGAGGTTAGGTCATTTACTGATGCAATTAAAGCTGCTGGTGCAGATAGATTTAAAGAGGAAGTTGAAAGAAGAGCAATATTAGCAGGGTTAGGACTTGCAGATTTAGTTGGTGCAACAGGTGCTAGAGAAGCTTTTGAAATAACTAGAGGTGAAGTTATAACACAAAGAATGGAACTTGCATTTAAAAATGTTAATAGGAGAAACTTTACATATAACTTTAAGATGATACCTAAAAATGAAAAAGAAGCAGAAGAGATAAGAAAAATAATTTACGCATTTAAGTTTAATATGTTACCTGAAATGTCGAGAGGAAGAAAAGGTGTGACAATGAATTTTCCAAATACATTTGATATAGAGTATAAGTTTTTGCAAAGAGATAATGATTACTTACACAGGGTTTCTACTTGTGTGTTAGAAAATATGACTGTAACTTACGGTGGAGATCGGTTTAGAACTTTCGCACCAAAAGGTGATGGTGCTCCTGTTGTAGAAACAACTATTAATCTTGCATTCAAAGAATTAGAACTTATCACTAGAGAGAGAATAGAGGAGGGTTTCTAATGTACTTCGACTCATTTCCTGTCATATTTTATGACTCAAGTGGTGATTTAATTTTCAAAGATGTAACTAACTTATTAAGAAGAGTTGGGTTACGAACAAAGGTAAGAACAAATTCACTTTTGTATGACACCTATAATGTAAAAGAGGGTGAAACACCAGAAATGATTGCACATAAATTATATGGTGACACAGAATTACACTGGATTATTTTATTAGTAAATGAGGTTACAGATAGGTATCATCAGTGGCCTATGACCACACCACAGTTTTTAGATTTTATAAATGACAAGTATGATAACCCAGATGGTATACATCATTACGAAACTACACAAACATCTGGTGATACAAAAGTTAAAATAGAAGTGTTTAATGAAGTTGATGAAGATGCATACACAGGTCTTACTCCAATCACAAATCGTGAGTATGAAGAGAATGAACAAGATAAGAAAAGACAAATAAAACTACTCGACCCCTCTTATGTAAATGCATTCGTATCAGAGTTTAAATTACTTATGGAAGAATCAGTAATCTAATGTCAGAACAGAGTGTTTTTCAAGCTGGTGACTTTAACTATGAAGAGTGTTCATTACTCTCTTCTTCTGGTGTATCTTACCCTGATTTTGAAAAACAAGTGGTGTCTATAATATTATTTGAAAATATATTCCAAAATAGTATGCATGGTCAACTTACCGTAATTGACACAAATAATCTACCAATGAATATGCCCTTAACAGGTCAAGATTATCTCACACTAAAAATAAAAACACCAAATATCCAAAAACCTGTTGTAAATCATGTTTTCTGTATAACTCAATTAATGTCAAGATCAGAGTTGTCAACAGGTGCAATGTCATATACATTTAAGTTAATATCTCCAGAGGCTCTACGAAATAACAGAGTGCGTGTGCAATCTAGTTACACAGACACACCTTCAGAGGTGATTGAAAAAGTTTTTAAAGATGTAATTAAATCAACAAAAAATATAACTATCGAAAAGACAAATGGTATTAGAAAATATGTAAGTCCATATTCCAGACCGTTTGATTTTATCAAGGACATTACAAGGGAATCCATATCATCTAAGTCACAATCACCAAACTATTTATTTTATGAAAATACAAAAGGATTTTTCTTTGTAACGACTGATTATCTTTACAATCAAGGTATGGTCGCAGAATTTGAACCAAGTGATATGGGTCTTTTAGAGGAACATGGTAAAAGAGATGTTGACAGAGATTACAGAAATATGTTATCGTATGTTATATCAGACAGTACAAACACTGTTGCAGCTGCAAGGGGTGGTATGTTAGGTGGTAGATTAGTAGTATATAATATCTTTAATAAGAACTATGAGGTACATACTCACGATTATTTTAGAGATTTTGATAATTTTAGTAGAATAAGTAAAAATCCTATATATAATGAAACACCCATTGATGATGAAGGAAAAACACTTGGTAATTTTCCAAATTCAAACATTAATTTACACCCAACATCAAAGTCTGATGGACTTGACGCAAGATACAGTGAGTCCTACAACGATAATCAATCAGAAAAATGGTTACTACCACTTAGGTCAAAACTTATGGAATTAAACATGGGTCAAAATATAGGTTTAAGTGTGCATGGTAGAGCTGACCTTGCAGTCGGTGACAAGATACAAATAACTTTACCTATTACAGGAAAAAGCCATGGTAAAGATGATTTAGAAAAATTTTATGAAGGTGAATTTTTAGTCACACATTTAAAACATATTTTTGATGGTAATCCAAAAACTCATATGATAGAGATGAGTGTTGCACAAGACTCAACTCCACAATCTTATGAGGTGGTTGCAGATGCAAAAGAACCAAAAATAGAAGGTACAATCAATAAAGTATAAGGAGAGCTCATAAAACACAATTTATATTAAAACATAACCCAATATGGAGATTTAAATGAAAAAAGGAAGAACTAGAAATAGAGTAAGAAAAATGACATTCCAAAGTCAATCAAGAACAAACATTATACCAATAGACAGGGGGACTAAATATAAAGATAAGTTTTATGAACGAGGAACGGAAGATGATAACATTCAAAGAGTTACAGGAGGGTGTCTACGACCCCAATATATTTAAAGCATTCTTTCTTGCAGGCGGGCCAGGTAGTGGTAAGTCTTATGTAGTTGCAAGAACAACTTCACCTTTTGGTATGCGTATCGTCAACTCAGATGATGTGTTTGAAAAGTTAGTCAAGGCATCTGGTATGAGTATGGATATGAGAAACTACACTGCAGCCCAAGAGTTAAGAAGAGATGAACTTAGAGCGAAAGCAAAAAAAATTACGAAAGCAAAAATGGGTGACATCAAGACAGGAGAGGGTGGTTACCTTGAGGGAAGATTAGGTCTTATCATAGATGGTACAGGTAAAGATTACGATAAGATAGAAGAACAAAATAAAGGGTTAATACAATTAGGTTATGATACTCACATGATATTTGTAAATACTTCACTTGATGTTGCACTCGCAAGAAACGAAAATCGACCAAGAAAACTACCAGAAAAATTAGTAGTAACATCTTGGAATAATGTGCAAAAGAATATAGGTAAGTTTAGTAATCTATTTAAGAATAGATTTATTATCGTGGACAACAATGACCCAAATGAACCACCACACATAGAAGTCTTCAAAAGAGTGAAAACTCTTGCAAAGAGAAAAGTCACTAATGGTATTGCAAAGGCCTGGATTGCAAGAGAATTGCAGATGAAGAAAGTATCTGGTGCGAAGAAAGGTATAGACCGTTTCAAATGAGAAGTGACGAGGAAGTCATAAGACACATCAATGAGATTATAGACAGACAAATCCAACCTAGTGTAGAGCTGCATGGTGGTAAAGTATCCCTAGAGAAATATGAAGATGGGATTGCAACCATGTTTATGAGTGGTGCGTGTAGTGGTTGTGCATCATCAAGTTATACCTTGCAACAGGGTATCCTACAAATGTTGCAGTATTACATTCCAGAAGTCAAGAATGTAGAGAAAATAGAAGACCCCAACTCTACTGTAGACCCATATTATACTTGACAATTTTTCCATACTGTAGTATTATAATAGTGTAAGTGATTCTTTTTAATAATTAAATAATGAGGTTAAATATGATAAAAGATTATGTATCAAACCATGACGCAGATGAGGTTGTAGAATCTCTTGCGAGAATGGACGCAGAGGAAAAAAATAAGTTCGTAAGAAAGATGGTACTTACTTGGCCTGTTCTTGCTAGGGAACTTACAACTGCTCTTGAGAATGAGATGTATGATACGGAACATTATGGGTAGAGGTGAAAATGAATAAAATACTACAACAAAATCTAAACAAGGTAACAAAAGACACTATCTATGTTATTCATAAGGATTGGAAAGATGGTGGTGAGAAGATTGTCGCAGAAGTTTATGTGGACAAGAACTTGTCTTTATCACAGAAGATTGACCAAGCCTTTATGTTGACTAATAGTATTGATGATGCGTGGTGGAATAATGATGATGTTCACGCACTATACAATTCTAGGTCAACGAGTGTTGGTGATAAAGTTAAGATTGGTGATAGAACTTTTCAGTATCTTGATTTTGGTCACACAGAAATAACTTGACAGGTAAGTAAAAAAATATTACTATATTAGTAAAACTAATGTATAGGATAGTATTATGAAAATTAAAACTTTATTAGATGGTGATAAAAATGCACCAACTCTAAAACAAGGAAAACTAAGTTCACCTGACTCACAACCTATGATGAACATGCCCATACAAATTTTTCAGCCATGGTCAAATATGATTATCAGGATAAAAATACCAGATGAAATATTTAAAGTTTTGTTAAATATGTATGATGAAACTATGAAAGATTGGAAAAGTTTTGGTGAACAATTAGTGGGTCAAGTAGAGGAAGAACCAGAAGTTACAGAGGAGATGAGAAATAAGTTTCCAGAGTGGACAAATTTTTGTACAAGTGCAGTCATAGAATATGTTAAAACTGCAACATTACAGACTATGACAGCTGAGCCAGTTAAAATGAAAGAATTTATGGCTGACCAAGTATTAGCAAAAATATCCACCATGTGGTTTGTTAATCAAAAGCCTGGTGAATATAATCCTATTCATATTCATACAAATTGTAAAGTTTCATCTGTCTGTTATTTAAAAACACCTAAACAACAAGTGGTAGATAGAAAACCACATTTTAAAGCAGATGGTAATATAACATTTACGAACAACACTGGAACTGATGCACTTTTTTCAAATGCATCTTGTTCTTTTGTACCAAAAGCAGGTGATATGTATTTATTTGGTTCGTTACAACATCATATGGTTTGGCCATATAGGTCAGCAGACCCAAATGATGAAAGGATTAGTTTATCGTTCAATGCAGATTTTAGGACACAAAGTCAGTTACAACATGAGCAAAAACAACAAGAAAAATTATATGAAGAAATGACAAAATATAAACAACAACAAAGTGAGGTGAAAGATGATAAAAGCGCTGATGTTAGTAACATCAATAAGTCTGGGTGATGTAGAAACACTACTACCCACTATGGAAGATTGTCTGAATGCAAGACAGTCAATCATAGAACAACAAGCAGATGCAAAAGTTTTGTGTGTCCCATATTCACAAGAACAGACCAAGTCAGATGAGATGAGAGATATGTTCTCTGCGTTTATGGAGATGATTATTCAACTAAAAAGTTATGAGGAGAATTATGGAAATCTGGGAGAAGAGAATAGACAATGCAAACCTTGCTATGAGTAGAGCTCAAGACAAGGATATGAAAAACTATTGGAAAAGAGTTCTTAAGGTCTTATTACGAAGAAGTAAGACTAAATTGAACTAAATAGTAGTATGAGTATGGTAAATTTAACACAATCAGCCAAAGACTATCTAAAGTCTGTTGGTAAACCAAATGTGTCCTTGAGCATAAACAGTGGTGGTTGCTCTGGGTTTCAATACCTATGGGACACCACAGATAAGAATCCAACAGTGGAAAACTTGTGGATAGACCCTATTGCAGAGATGTATATAATAGGGTGTACAATAGATTATGTAACTGAGTTAGGTGGAAGTTTTCTGAAGATATCAAACCCAAATGCGACAGCCAGTTGTGGTTGTGGTGAGTCTTTCGCAGTATAATAATCACTAAAGGAGTAGTTATGTTTAAAACATTAACAGTGGTATTCTTGACTTTGTTTGCAATGTCAAGTCATGCAATAGACAAATATGATTTTTTTGTAGACAAGGGTTTACCTTGTGCAGATAGAAAAGTTATAGAACAAAAACTTTATGAAGGTGGTTGGGTCGCAACCATCAAAATAGAACAACCCTCAAATGGTTGGTGGACTTATATCTACTTTCAAGAGGACAAAAACGAACCAGGCCGAGTAAAAAATATGATGATATTCGAGTTTGAACCAACAGGTAACACTGCGTGTTTATTATCAGAGAGTAGTGGTAGTGTGTGGTTTAACAGTCAATTTTGGAGTCAGTTTTCTATCAATAGAGGTATGGAAATCTAATGGAGTATAGAGTGGAACTTAGAACAGTAACATCACCAGATGAAGTGCGTATTGAAGACGACCCTGTCAGAAAGGGTTTAGATTATCATTTTAGAATGACAAATGGTAGACGTATATTTACAATACCTGAGAAGGCTGTCGTGTGTACTGCAAACACATCTCAGTTACCCACGACTATGCGTGAGTTAGAAAAATACTCTGACTCAAATGCAAACGAGTTTACAATATTTTACACAGTATGGAGTTATGAAAAAGGTTATGGTAGACTTATACTAAACTACCTACTACCTTTACTAAATACTAATAGATATGTTACCCTATCACCCAAGACAGATATGGCCGTACGATTTCATACACGAAACGGTGCAAAGATGATAGGTGATAATGATGAGAGTTACAACTTTGAGTATTATAAGTAATTAACAGTCATATATTATGTTTCTTTGTTTGACTGTAGAACAGAGAGGTATAATGGTAGAACCAATTACAGCTACACTAGCAGGTATTGCGTTAGTACAAAAGTCAGTTTCATTTATCAAGGATAACATACAGACCTGTCAAGACATAGGACAGATACTAGGTCATGTCGAAAATGCAATGATAGGTGAACAACAAGTTATTAAAAAAAGGGATAAGTCTGGAGCAGACCCATTTGCAACAGAAAATGTCGCACAAGAGATAATAGACGCAAAGCTTGCTAGAGAACAACTAAATGAGATTCGTAATCTCGTAAATTTAAGATTTGGGCCCAACACTTGGCAGGAGATATTGACAGAAAGAAAAAGAAGAATAGATGCAAAGAAACAGGCGATACGAGAGGAGAAAGCAAGAAAACTAAAACAGATGCGTGAGATACAAGAGATTATAAAATATGGTGGTATAGGAATAGTCAGTATTGCATTTATAGGATTAGTAATTTATATTATGATGATATTATCAAAACCAGCAAAGGCGATAGAAGTTTGGGGACAAGAAAAATCAGAACCTTTTGATGAGTGTCACGACTTCAAGGTTGATGTGATGATTTGCATGAATGAGGGTGCAGAGGCTACCTATGCACGATATGGTAGAGAGTACAAAGGAACATTACCTAGAACGGATATGTTCACTATGTGCAGACTTAAGAAACAAGAATGGTTTGTTGATGATAAGGGTAAAAAAGATATGTCATACAAGTGTACATACGAACACCCACAAGACTTACCAGACTTGATAATGACAACTGGGCCACGATATCAGTGTCCTAGAAATATACAATGTAAGGTGAAATAATGAAAATAAAAAACTGTATTTTAGTAAACGGAAATCATAGCATTAGTGTGAATTGTAGTCATAGTAAAGGGACTGCAAGTTTTAAATATTATGGTATCAAACCCCTACCAGGCCATTTCCCAGATGGTGATGAAATCAACACAGATATACAAGACGGTCAATTGATATACGAACAACACCTCAAAGAAGGTTTTGAGGTCGCATTTTGAAGTTGCATCATGTCGGTATCGTAGTCAAGGATATCAAGCGTTCAGTCGCATGGTATACTACGCAGTTCAATGTCAAGACAGATTACATGGACGATAGTTGGGCTATGGTTACATTTCCTAATGGTGGTCGATTGTCATTCGTACTCAAAGACCAACACCCACCACACTTTTGTTTAGAAACACCAGACGCAGGCTGGTATGGTGAACTCAAAGAACATAGAGATGGTACACGAACCACTTATATCACAGACCCAGACGGAAATGTGGTGGAACTTTTACTTGACAACAAAGTCTAAATACAGTAACATTATAACAATACATTATGGAGGGTATTATGAGTCAAATGAATAAACTTGACCAAAGACAACAGTTGATGGTCGTGACAATGGAAGAATGTGGTGAGTTGGTACAGGCCTGTTCTAAAATACTACGAAGACAAGAACTGTATGCAGACACCAAATATGTGCAAAATCTAAAAGATGAGATAGGTGATGTTTATACTATGTTGAAATTGATGGTCGAACATGATGTGGTTTCTTGGGACGAGTTAGAGAAAAGAAATGACTACAAGAGAGAAAAACTAAAAAAATGGAGTGACCTCATTGAATAGTAAAGACAGAGAAAAGAAAAAAATAATGGAAGACTTCGAACTTGCAATTGCGAAGAGTATGACACAGACTAAATTAGACCCATTAGGTTCTGCAGCTGTTTTACTCAAACTTGCACTTTCTATATACCACGAAACTCTCAAGGATAAAATTGCAGTTGAAGAAGTTATATTTCACGCATTGAAAACAATTGATACTGATTGGTTTGACGATAACATGGAGGATATATTGAGTGATATCTATATTGGAGATAAGACAGTCCACTAAATATATGCGTGGGGTTGAATAACGACAGAGAAAGACGACTTAAGGCTACAGGTAAGTGGTTTCAAAAGACACAAACAAAAAGTCTTTGGGTAAACCATATCTTTCCTGTATTGTTATTCCTTTCACTAATAAACTATTTGATTTGGATTTAGAATGTACACAATATACACACAAAATTTATGTCCTTACTGCACTCTTGCAAAAAGACTACTAGAAGAAAAAGGTTACGAGTACAAAGAGATAAATATTACGCACAATAATAATGCAAAATTATTCTTGAAGGGTAATGGTTATAAGACTGTTCCACAAATATTTTATAATGAAACAGAATATATGGGTGACTATACTATGTTCAAAGAAAGACTAAATAGACAAAAAGGATAGTATTATGGCTCTCAGTAAAATAAAAACAAATTCGATAGATGACTCTGCAATCACAAATGCAAAGATAACTAATTCAACGATTGATGTGACTGCAAAAATCACAGGTGCAGTACCAATCGCAAATGGTGGTTCTGCGTCTACTTCTGCATCTGCAGCTCGAACTGCACTAGGTGTCGCAGTTGGTAGTGATGTTCAAGGATTCGATAGTGACAATGCAGTAACAGATGCACAACAAACATTTTCAAAGGCCCAAATAGGTTCTACTTATACAGCTGCACTTGCAACAACTTCAGGGGTCTTAGATTTTGACACCTATAATAATTTTATCATAACTCTTGCAAATGGCTCTAACACACTTGCAGAACCTACAACAGAGTCTTCACAGGTAGGACAAACAGGGTATATGATTTTTATACAACCAAGTTCAGGTACAGCTGCTTCCTTATCTTTACATGGTGATTACGAGTCACCTGCTGCTGGTGGTATCACACTATCCACTGCAAACAATGACTATGATGTTTTAGGATATGTGGTTAAGGCTGATAACTCAATCCTTCTTGGTACACCTTTGTTGAACTTTGGATAAGAGATGTCAGGATTTTTAAGTAATAATTTTTTTATGTTTGCACAAGCGGCTGGTTTTAGTCCAACTGCGTGTAGGTTTGACAGTTCTGATACTTCAGAGATGAGTAGAACAATAGGAACACCCACGAATGCAGATAAGTGGACTTGCAGTTGGTGGCAAAAAAGGACAACAGCTGGTTTTTTTGATATGGTATTTTCTGGTCATTCAACTGGAGAAATCTACGATAATATATTTCACCATCAAGCAGATAATACGATAAGGTGGGAAGCACAAAACGGAACTTCAAGTTACTCAGTATACTCAACAAGTGGATATGGTGCTGGTACTTGGCGACATTATGTGATGCATTATGACTCTGGAAATGGAACTTCTTCAGATAGACTTAATATTTTTATAAATGGAAGTCAATTAAGTGAGAGTACAAGATATAGTGGACACCCACCCTCTGGTAGGGATAGTTTGGCGAACACTTCAGGTGCGTCATTTAATATAGGTCACCAACCTGTATATTTGGGAAATACAAACGGATTGTTTTCTGAGTTTGCATTTATAGATGGGACTATTGCAGCTGCATCAACTTTTGGACAAGATGATGGTGGAACTTGGAAAGCAAAAGAGTTTGCAGATAACGTAACATTTGGTAATAATGGCTTTTATTTAACATTTCAAAACGCAAGTGCGTTAGGTGAAGATAGCTCTGGCAATGACAACGATTTTACATTGAGTAACATTGCGTCAGACCACCAAGTAACAGATGATGTACCACCTTCAGTATAGGAATTAGGAGAGAAAAATGCCTTGGAAATATAACGGACAAGTCGTATCAGAAACAAAAGGATTTAAGAAGACTGATGGTTACACAACACCAAGAAACTGGGTAACTGTCTGGGACGATACAGAGAAAAAAAATCAGGGACTCACTTGGGAAGAACCATCTGCACCTACTGTATCAGACGAACAAAAATTATCTGATTTACGAATGGAACGCAATCATAAATTGAATGCAACGGATTGGAGAGCATCTACAGACTTAACCATGTCAGATGAGTGGAAAACTTATAGACAATCATTGAGAGATATTACAAAGACGTATTCCTCAATGGACGCAGTAGGATTTAAATGGCCAACAGAACCTAGTTGATAAGGAGATATATAATGATAACACTAATGGAAATACTAATTAAACTGTTCACACCGAAACCATCGGCTGCAGAACAAAACAATTATCGTAGGTCACAACAGATACACTTTGACGACCTTCTCAAGTAATATGTTTGAAAATATGACACAATTTTGGGAGTGGTATCTCTTCACCGTAGTCTATGGCTGGGTTATTTACTATCGTGCATTCAAACTGGGGGAACGACACGCTCAATCTCAGAGGGACGAATCGAGGTGAGCTATAAACCACTACCAGACAACCTAGAACTTCGACCTTCTGAAATACATGGATATGGGGTGTTTGCATTAGAGGATATACCAGCTGGTAAAATGTTGGGACTATCTCACATACAATCACCAGAACTCATACGAAC
>VTLG01002774.1_pt1 | contig 18271 bp, 33 predicted proteins | sample 4694571 | NCBI WGS metagenome assembly VTLG01 (sample SAMN12604809, study PRJNA352737) | marine metagenome | biome: ENVO:00000447; feature: ENVO:00000209|ENVO:00000569|ENVO:01000036; material: ENVO:00002151; isolation source: viral sequences binned using virsorter ... | reverse complement strand
AAACTGGCATTTAACCCTAGAACTAGCTATTTTTATCTTTTCTGGGCTTCTTATTTGGCTTCTAACGAGTTCTTTTGGTATTACCCTTAGTCTTACCCTTAGTGTTTTAGTCTTTCTTTCTACTGCTTCCTATGGCTTTTGGACGATTCAAAACGGAGTTTTAATAGATGTTACTTGGAGTTTGATTGGACAATTTATTGTAGCAAGTACCTCTTATTATTTTGCATTTAGAAAACAATGGAAACTGAGAGAACAAATCAAGAACCAATTCGGTAAATATTTAGATGAAAGAATGGTCAAGAAATTACAAGATAATCCTGATCTTTGTCAGGTCAATGGTAAGAGAGTAGATTGCTCAATAATTTTTACAGACTTACGAGGGTTTACAAAATTATCAGAATCTATAGAACCTGAAAAAGTCAGTTACATTATGAATAATGTTTTAGATGTTCAAGTCAAAGCAGTCAATGAATTCTTTGGTGTGACTGATAAATTTATCGGTGATGCAGGTATGTTCCATTTCAATACAATAATTCCTCAACCAGATCATCACGATTTAGCTCTAAAAGCTGTGAAAGAAATCCAAAAAAATATAGCTGAACTTAACAAAAAGTTTGAAGAAGAAAACATACCAAAAATAGCAATTGGACTTGGAGTTAATTCAGGTGAAGTTTTAGCAGGAAACTTTGGTGCATCAAACAGGTTCGCTTTTAGTTTAATTGGAGACCCATGCAATGTCGCCGCTAGGCTTGAATCAAATACAAAGGTTGTTGGTGAAGATGTTTTAATTGGCGAAGAAACTGCAAAGAATTGTTCTTTTGATTTGGTCAAATTAGATGATATAGTGGTCAAAGGTAAAAAAGATAAACTAAAAGTTTATACATTTAAAAAATGAAAGCTATCTTAAAAAATCTTTTAGGTGCTGTCGCACCAACTCTCGGAACTGCACTTGGAGGGCCTATGGGTGGCATGGCAGGAAAAATCATTTCCGAAACTTTAGGTGTCCCAAATAATAAAAAATCAATTGAACAAGCAATGCAAAATGCTTCACCTGAAGAACTAGCAAAAATAAAAAAAGCAGAACTTGAATTTGAAGCTGAAATGAAAAAACTTGATGTTGATGTTTTTGCTCTTGAAGCACAAGAAAAGCAAGATGCTAGAAAACATTTTTCAAAAGATTGGACAGCAAGAATAATTGGTATTGCAACAATCGGTGGCTTCCTTGGTTATATATTTTTAGTTACCCTGCAACCACCAGAACAGAATTCAGAAGCACTTATAAACCTTGTCCTTGGTTATTTGGGTGGTCTTGCTAGTGCTATTATCTCGTTCTACTTCGGAGCATCTAATTCTTCCAAAGACTAATTTTATTTGCTAGTCTTAGGTTGAACTAATAACGAGGAGTATTTATGTTCGCAATATTAATAGATATATTCGGCATTGTTTCTATGGTTGTTTTTGTCGCAAGTTTTATTGCTATGGTCACACCAACACCAAAGGACAATGAATTCTTAGGTAAAATTTATGGCTTAATAGATTTGTTAGCTTTAAATGTTTACAAAGCCAAGGATAAATAAAATGTCTGCTGAACCCTTTGTTTACAATGTTGTTTTAGATCGTGTCATAGATGGCGATACAATCAAGGTTTCAAGCATAGACTTAGGGTTCAGTGTATTTTTACAAAATAGATCAATACGGATAGCCCAGATTGATACACCTGAAAGCCGCATTAATATTAAGAAATATCCTGAAAGAACAAAAGAAAAAGAATTAGGACTACTTGCCAAAGCAAAATTAAAAAAATGGTTGGTAGGTGATATAACAATTAAAAGTTATGGGCCTGATAAATATGGAAGAATTCTAGCTGATGTTTTTTGTGAAAAAGGAAACATTGCAGATTTACTAAAAAACCATGAACCGCCTTTAGCTGTTGATTACGATGGTGGCAAAAAAACAAAAGTATGGAGTTAAAATGAAAATATCAGAAGAGGGCAAAGCCCTTATAAAAAAGTTTGAAGGTTGTAAATTAGAAGCCTATAAGTGCCCAGCAGGAGTTTGGACAATTGGATTTGGGTTCACGAAAGGAGTTCAAGAAGGTGATGTCTGGTCTCAATCTCATGCAGAAGAAATGTTAGAAATTGAATTAGAAGAGTATGAAGAATATGTCAATGACTTGGTTGATGTCCCCTTAAATGAAAATCAATTCTCAAGTCTCGTTTCATGGTGCTACAATTTAGGCCCTACAAACCTTGTTCAGAGTACCCTGCTTTCTAAATTAAATGACGGGTTATATGATGAAGTTCCACATGAAATAAAAAGATGGAATAAAGTAAATGGTGAAATTAGTGAGGGGTTAGTCAGAAGAAGATTGGCAGAAAGTCTCCTTTGGTCTGGCGAGGACTGGAGCGAAGTTTAATGGCTTTGAGCAAAACACAAACTAAAAGATTAGGTAGCTTACTTTCTATAATGTTTGAAGATGGCAAACTACCTGAACCAATATTAAAAGAATTATTAGACGAAGATTTTGCAAAATTAAAAGGGACTAAATATATTTTGACTGAAAGAGGTCTGTCGGAAAAAAACAGGTTATGTACTCTTGCAGGTCTAAATATTATGTATCAAAGCGAAAAAGATAAAAATGGAAGCCCTCAGATCGTTTCTAACGAAAAGAAATGATCTCAGCAAGGGGTTACTATAGGTTATTTCTTATGACCAAATAGATCATCAAATCTTAGCTCTACTCTTTTTGCATCAAATCTTGGCTCTGAAAAACCTTGCTTAACCGCATCACATCTTTCAAAGTATGCCTGATTAATAAAATCATTTTTATTCTGTTCATAAGAACATTTAATATCGTATTGAAAAACTCTAGTTTCCACTTCTCTCCTCCTCTTCTGACTTATCTAAAAAATCTTGAAAGTCTTTTTTTTCTTTTTCAGACAAGTTGTTCCAGTTATCTTGGATATTATCAAAATAATCTCTAAATAATTTACTCATAAATATCTAGTTTATAATCCTCATTCACCCCAAGGATTTCTCTCATAGTTTTTAAGTCTTTAGACAGTATAGAATTTGTTCCAGTAAATTCATCTTTATTAAAAGCATGAATAAATTCTTCTACTGGCATTTTGAATATCTTAGGTTCTTCGTGATTATTGTAAATTGGACACAAATAAATATGAGTAAACATTTGATTTATTTCAGGTTTAACCCATTCTTTTTTTGACATCGGTATCTCCTGTTTCATATATAATATATTCGGTTTTTAAATTTTTTTCAGCATAAAGTTTTGCTTGTTCTTTTGTTTTGAAAATAATTCTGGTTTTGTGATACTGACCATTTTCTTTAAATTCAATATGAAACATTATCTACACTCCTTTTCAAATCTTAGATCAATGAGTAAAGATTTCAAATCATCAACTGACTTCACAAGTTTGATATAAGATTCGTTGTAGTAGTTAGAGCATTTTAATTCTTCTTCAATTTGTTTTTTGGATAGACTATCAACATCTTGAATAATCGTATCTTTTATCCAATCGTTATGTAAACTTTCATCAATCATTTTCTCTCCTTAAAAATTTGCCACTTCTACAAAAACCCAAGACCATATTGCAACTGTCAATATGCAAAATACAAGTTCGTATAAATCTTGTTTACTCATTCAATCACCTCAAAATATTTTGATGCTGTGATCTGATTCCATTCCAATCTTGAAATCTTGGTGTATTGTTTTTTATTGATTTGTTTTAACCAAACCCATTTGTGACCTATTGATCTGACATCGCAAACCATTCTGCCACTTCTCCATTTGGATATTGTCCAATTATTAAATCTTACTTTTTTAGTCATTTTTTTCCCCCTTGAATTTTGACCATTTTTCGTAAATGTTATTTGCTTCATCTTTTCTTAAATTGAAAGTTTCACGAAGATAATTCGGCACTGCTCTCATGTCCATAAAGTCTGTGCCTTTGATGTAATCTAAAACAGTGAAATAAAATTCTGTGTTATCTTTCATATTACAACTCCTATCAAAAATCCAAGCACTAAGAATACAAAGTAATTTCTCAACCTTTTCTTAAAGACAAGATTATGGTTTCTATTTCTGTATCTAAATTTCATTTAACACACACCCCCATAATCTTTTCTTTTTCTTATGTTAGGTATTACACCTTTTTCTTCAAGCAAAGCACTTATCTCAGAAAGAATATTTTGATGTTCTTTCCTTTTTCTTATTATTATTTTTTGTTCTTCTATGTTTGCACCAATAGAATTCCAATATTCTTCTTCCAATTTTTTCATAGCTTCAAAGCTACAAGTCATTTGTTCTTGAAGTTTTTTTGTATTCCAAAGTTTCAAATCTTCTTTACAAATTTTCATTTAACAGACACCCCTTAGTGATCTTTCTTGCACTTTATCCCAAATCTCTATATATCTATGCATGAATAGATATTGTTCTTTGGTTTCGTAATTTCCTGTTTCAATACTTTCTAGCATACAAACAGGTTTCAAGTTTGGATTGTTACTCCAAAAATTATCAGCTATATCAATCATATAGTTCAACAAGCTGAATTTTATTTTTTCTTTTTTCATTTTTTTCTCCTTAATAATTACCAATCAAATTTATTATTGTTGATGCCATATCTGATTGTGAAGCCCCAATCTTTTAGCAAATTGAATGCTTCCTGAAAGCTGTCTTTACATGCTAAATCATTTACAACATCATCTGCTTTTTGTTGTCCAAAAAGTTCTTCTGCTATTTCCCAAATGGTTTCATTGCAAAAATCGTTATATGCAAATTCATCATCTGTATCTACCCAAGCAACTTCAAGATTTTTTGTATTTCTTGTGTTGCCTAAAATCGTATATTCCATTTTTTTCTCCTATCAAAAAAAGTTTATATAAATATTATCTAAAATAAATTATAAGATTGCAACCTTTTTTGGAATATTTATATACATTTTTATACACTATTCTTCTACTCTGTAGTCTTTTGTGATAATTCCTGCTTGTTTAGTTCCACGAAAATGTGCCTTGACCCAAGTAAATTTTCCATTTGGCAACCTTCTTAAATGCTTTCTAACACTATGAAGTGCTGTGCCCCCTGCTCTTACCCCTTGCAAATCACCACTTTTTTGTGTGCTTGAATCACCAAACATATTGATCACAAGTTCTTTGTGTTCAAACTTTGGTTTCTGTCTGAGATTATTTGTTGTGAATTTTGTTGGTATATCAAACCAGCTTTCACTGTTCCGTCCTTTGACACTTTTGACATCACAGATTTGTGGGAACTGTAAGTAAACCATAAATTTAAAATAAGAATCTACGATAGTGAAAACCCAATCTTTTAGTGATTCATTTACATAATCATCTTCCTCATTCTTTTCAATATCAGTCATATCACTGAACTTAGAATTGATTACCTTAAACCCATACTTGCCATCAGCAAAAGCGATTTCATAAATATTAAAATCAATGATCATCATGTTTGATTTCTTGTACCAAAGATTCATTGTCATATACAAAGTTTCTTTTTCTTCATCATAGAATTCACCCTCTGAATTTTCTTTTCTCAGTATTCCCTTTCCTTCAAATTCATCAGTGACAAGAATATTTGCAACATGATGTTCATTTTCCATTTGTAAAAAGGTACTTGGGTAGGGTGCAAAAAACTTTATTTCTTCTAATAAAGATTTTGTTTCTTCCTCCGTGACACAGTTGTTAGCACTTTCATTTATATAAAATTTGCCAGATTGTGTAACAGCTTGAGAATATTTCTTTGTGATATTGTGAAGCAATTTTGGACAAATACTAATTCTTTCTTTAACACCACCATCATCAAGAGGTATGTCATTTCTAAACCAATGTGCTCCATTTGGATTTTTTCTAGTGCCATCATTTATATGACGAACAATATGAAATTGCTCTTTCCATTTTTTATCAAAAGCACTTGTAATTTTATTCTCTTCTTTCAGATCAAAATATTCTGACACACCAAGTTGTTTTCTATTCATTTGATCAAAATCAATATCCATTGGTTTTATCAATTGATAACTGTGAATTAGTTTTTGTAATACTAGATTATTCATAAATCACCAGATATTTCACCTACAGCAAATACTGATCTTGAATCAATCTGTGCTATCAAGTCAGCAAGTTGTTGTTTGTGATTTTTTGTTTTTATTGACATAGAACATTTTGTGTATATGTCCTTATAAACTTCATTACGATCATGCCCTTCTGATAAGAGCTTTACTATTCTATCTATAACTTCGTTCATATTAGACCACCGAAAAATGTTTAGCATATTTGTTTTGGTACTTACCAAGAATATCTAATTCGTAAGTACCTCTGTCTAATTCAGTCACACTATCTTCTAAACGAGGGTACTGTCCCCAGACTGGGTGTGAATCATAAGATTCTTCTTCACCTTCTACACAATACCCAGCTTTTCTAATATCTTCTTTTGTATATAAAGTTTTCTCGTATTGAAACCATCTAACAAAGTAGTCAGCTTTAGGGTTTTCAGAATGAAGTTGGAAGAGATGTATAACCATCTCAGCATAATTAGAATATTCCTTAATAATATTATCTGAATTATCAAGACATATTACATAGTCAGTATATATTTCTTTTTTCATTTTTTTCCTCTTTTATTGTTCCACATGGAACATTTATAAAATACTAAAGATTTATTTTTTAAAAGTCAAGCCTTTTTTGGAATAAACATATACAAATTTAAAAGGGTGTATCTTTATCAATATCTTCAGGGTTATGATCTTCCCACAAATTTCTTGCTAAAATTTTGCCTATATTCTCTGTTAGACCATAGGCTTCAAAGAATGCTTTTTCTGAACCATACTTTGTATGTAAAAGACCATGATGATACATACAAAGAGGAATGACATTTCTATCTGATGACTTCATTCCCATTCCTCTAACTCCGTCCCAAGGTCTTAAAAGATGATGTGCTTGTGTCGGGCCTTTGCAATTTTGACTGATTTTCATTGTTTTGAAACAGCATTGCATACTTGCCACAAACTGCAAATGCACTTTATCTTCAAATCTTTTTTTAGAAGGGTGCTTTTTCTTCTTCTTTGGATATTTTCTTATCAACTTTAAACTCAGCTTTTTTTAATTTAACTTTAGTATATTCTGTTCCCATTTCTGAAACATTTCTCCAACCAGCAAAATCAAAAGCTGTTTTATTGTAATTAATAAGTCCTTTTATATCAGGACAAGTTTCAGGATTCGGTGCTTCTTGTCTATCTTCCTCAGATACTTTTTTAAGCAATCCTGCTGAAATGCTCAGTTCAAATTTATCTGGTTGATCTTTGCTAGAGTATTTTAATATTTGTGCATACTTTTCTTCACCACCAATATTTATCAAACCCTTTCTTACAACTACCACATCTGAACCATGAAATAAATTTCCTGTATTTTCTTTTGGTATAAATTTTTTCTTTTCCATTTTTTTCTCCTTAATGTTTAGTGAATAATTTATCGTTTTGCATATCTTCTGAAATAGTAGGCATGAGTTCCAAGAATCTAAAATATTGTTCTTGTGTCATCATTACTCTTATTTCATTATCTTGAATTATGGGTTCATTATCCCAAACCTCATAAAACAAATCCCTCACATCTTCATTTATATCACCACTTGCATAAGCCTGATCAATCATGTTGATGTTCATTTTTTTTACTTCTTTGTAATCTTTTTCTGTTGCCCCATTTTTGACAAACAAAAAATTTCCGTCTTTATCGTTTCCTATTGGTAACATTTTTACTCCTTTATTAATCTATATTTATAACCCTTACCGCCATCAATTCTTTTCCTCATAACAATCTCTCCAGTCATGGGTAAATTATATTTTACTCGGCAAGGGTGTTTTCTCAAATCTCGTATTCCTGCTGAGATAGATGGTTCACCATAAAACTTATTTGCTTTTTGTTTTATGACATCTTGGAGCTCCCAAAATGTCCACCACCTACCATCTCTCATACACAGGTAAATACAATCATTTATTGAAAGTTTATTTTTCATCAAAAATCACTTCTTACAGTAGTTTTTGGTTTTATGGTTTTACTTGCTTCCACTTGTCTTTTGATAGCTTCAACAGCTTTATTTCCATCGTCATCATCTTTGCTACCAAGTCCACAAGCCATCAGCAAAGAATACCTCTTGCCATACGAAATCGCACTGCCATAAGCATGAGGGTCATTCTTCACAGCAGGTATAAATAAAACACCACTACTTAAAGATGAACCATGTCCATATAAAACAGTTTCTATTCCAACACCCCCTTGTCTTTCATGTGCAACTTGTTGAAAGTAAATACCATTATTATTTAATGGTTTTTTTACTGTACCGAGCACAGATTCTAATGTTGCATAACCACTATTAAAGTAAGGGTTAGTCCCATCTTTTACTACATTCTCAATCTCAGATTGAGCTTTAATCAAAGCATTAATCAAATAATCTTTTCTTTTCATTTTTTACTCCTTAAATAAAATGTTTGCCCCTTTTATTTCAGTGGGCCCCCATTGTTTCATAAAGTTTTCGTTTGTAGTGTCAGGCACTAGGCAAGACATACGAGCCACTTCATGTATATCACTAGAAAATGACAACATCTGCATCATTTTTTTAGCAATTCTGTGAATGTCCTTGATGTGTTTTTCAACATCGTGAACATGTCTTGTTATAAATTCTTTCTTTGTTTGGGTAACATAAATGTAATCTAACATTGCAATTTTGCCTGTAGCCAAACTGTAAAAAGAAACCTGTCTCAAATGATCGCTTCTTTCTTTAACTGCTGTGCCTGTTGTTTTAATATCTCTAACACAATCATTATATTCCATGTCTATATAACCAGTTATCGGAACAGGCAAATCATCAAACTTATATTCAACCTTGTGTTGTGGTTTTTCAAGCTCACCAAAACTCCTGTAACAGGGTATAGCTAATCTTAAAGTTTCAGGTATCTGTGCTTGTTTTTTTGCACACATATAAAAGTCATAATCTTTTGCATGACCAGCATCTGTAATTTCTTTGTGTACAACTTCATATCTATCCATACAAATGAGGATAGCTTCTTCAATATCAGATTCAGGCTTCATACAAGCATGAGTAATTCCAAGCTCAACAATGTTACCAAAAGTCATTGCAGGGCTATATGCTTTATCTCTGTAACCAGCAATATTCACTAACCACTTTGCAGGGTCTGATCTGAATTTGTTTATAGACGATGGAGATAAATGTGAAACTCCATGATGTTCAAATACATTTTTCATTTTTTTCCTTTCAATTTATTCAAAATTAAAATATAATTCCAAAAAAGGAAAAAAGCAATAATGAAACTAAAAAAATACCTAACTCTTTTTGGTCTCAGACAAAATGAATTTTTAGAAAGAATTTACAAAACAACAGGAAAAAAAATTCCTCAATCTACTTTAGCAAAATGGATTTCTGGAATAAGAGTTCCAAGAAAAGAAGAAATATTAATTATCAAAGAAGCTACTGAAGGTCTTGTAGAGCCAAACGATTTTTACAATTAAATATATTTAAATTCCAAAAAAGGTTGTTTTTCTGGATAATATATTCTAAATTTTAGAAACACTTTAGAAATTTATGAGTATAGAACTGCTGAACAATGCATTGAAAGTTGAGGGATATACCCCTACAGCAAAATTCGTTTTAATAATCCTAGCTAATTATGCAGACGAGTTTGGTTGTTGCTATCCATCGCATAGACATATTGCAGATATTATCGGTCTGAAAGATACAAAAGGGGTTGCCAAATACATAAATGAATTTGAAAAAGATGGTTTTTTGGTCAAACAAAAAAGAAAGAATGAAGATGGTGGATTCACTTCTAACAGATATATTTTAAATATTGGTATCCAAAACCCTATGGGTGTGAGAACCATAAGGGAGAGGGTGTCAGAACCTCACAATACTAAAGAAGATACAAAAGAAATAATAAATAACTTTGAGATTTTGTGGAAAATATATCCAAGAAAAGTTGCAAAAAAAACAGCTCTTTCAGTCTTTAAAAAAATAGATATTAAAGAATTTGATGTGATAAAAAAAGCATTACAAATATTTGTAACTCAAAACAAAAATACTCAAATAAAATTTATTCCACATTTTTCTGCATGGTTAAATCAAGAAAGATGGAAAGATGAATATACAGAACCAAAGAAAAATTTAAATACTTTAGCTGGATAAAAATGATTGATTTAACTGAAGAAAATATAAAACTGAAAAACTTTCAAGAGGGAACTCAGAAAACAAAATGTCCTCAATGCCAACCACCCCATAAGATGTCTGACAATCCTCTTTCAGTCACGATCAAAGAAAGCGGTTCTGTAGTTGTTTGGAATTGCCATCATTGTGGGTTTAGTGGTAGTAAATTTGAACAAGATAGATACCGATATTTCAAAGAGCCAAAACAAAAAACTTATGAAAAACCAATAGTAAACAATCAAAGTTACTCTGATTTTATGTATCAGTTTTTTGAAGCAAGAGGAATATCAAAATCCGTAGTAAAAGAATTCAAAATATTCACTGATCAAGATTGGATTTGTTTTCCCTATTACAATGAAAAATCAGAAGTGACAAACATCAAGTATCGTAAAACTAATAAAATGTTTAAACAGACAACAAACTCAAAACCAAGTTTGTATAACTACGATAATATTTATAGATCAGATACAGTTATTTTCTGTGAGGGTGAAATTGATGTTTTATCTCTTGCAGAAGCAGGTTTTTCTAATGGCACAACATTACAAAACGGAGCACCAAAAGAAGCTAAATTCAATGATAATGATGCAAGATTTCAGGCACTCAAACAGAATAAACTTTTAGCAAAAAAGATTATTTTATTTTTAGATAACGATGAAAGCGGTAAAGCATTACACAAAGAATTGTTACATCGTTTTGGGAAAGATTCATGTTGGTTTGTAGAGACACCTTCAGGTTGCAAAGATGCCAATGAAGTTCTTATGAAGCATGGAAAAGAAAAACTCAAAGAACTAATAAACAATGCTAAACCATATCCTGTAGAAGGCTTATATACCGCTTATGACTATTCAAAAGAAATACAGGAGCTTTATGATGGAAATTACATAAAACCTGTGGAGATTGGCATACAGGGCTTAGACGATATTTACAAAATTATGACTGGAACATTCCATACCATTACAGGCATACCCAATCATGGTAAATCTTTATTTTTAGATCAAATATTATTGTCTTTAGCAAAAACAAAAAATTGGAAATTCGCTATATTTTCTCCAGAACATTCTACTCAAATGCACATAAGAAGATTGTTGCAAATGTATTTACAAAAAAACTTTGATGAAAATTTTGATGAAAGAATGACAAAAGAAGATTTAGAAAAAGGTTTAGATTTTATCAACGATCATTTTTACTTCATTGAAACTAGAGAAGCTGTTCCAAGCATTGAATTAATTTTAAGTATTGCCAAATCCGCTATCTTTAAATTTGGTGTAAAAGGTTTAATTATAGACCCATACAACGAAATCAATGCCACCAGATCGTCTCAGAAACGAGAAGATGAACATATCCGAGACTTTATATCGCTGTGTAAAAGGTTTATCAGAGTACATGAATGTATTCTTTGGGTAGTTGCTCACCCAACAAAATTGCCAAAATCTACAGATGGAAGTTATGCTCCACCAACTGCTTATGATATTTCAGGGGCTAGTCATTGGCATAATCAAAGTGATGCAGTTTTAACAATTCACAGAGACTTTGAAGATAACACCACAAAAGTTATAACCAGAAAAATCAGAGAACAAGATTTATATGGAAAGATAGGAGAAAAAACTTTCTTTTACAATTACCGAACCAAGAACTTTGAGCTTGATGAAAAAGGTTCATCATGGGAAGATTGGAATGAATAAATATGAAATATTTGTCAATATGTAGTGGGATAGAATCAGCAGGAGTAGCATGGGAAAAACTTGGATTTCAATGTTTAGGTCTAGCAGAAATAGATCAGTTTCGTTCTGCTGTGTTAAAATATCATTTTCCGCAAATAAAAAATCATGGGGATTTTACAAAAATTCAGTTAGATGACTTACCAGAAAGACCTTCTATCATCGTTGGGGGAACACCATGTGCTACCTTCAGTATATCAGGACTTCGTAAAGGACTTGCAGAAGATAGAGGAAACCTCGCACTTGAGTTTATTAAACTTGTTGATCGGATTAAACCGAAATGGTTTGTCTGGGAAAATGTCCCCGGTTTGCTGTCATCTAATGAAGGACAAGACTTTGCAACCTTCCTCGGAGCAATGGCAGAATGCAGGTATGGGTTCGCCTACAGGGTTCTTGACACTCAATATATCAGAACACAGCGATTCCCTAGAGCACTCCCCCAAAGAAGGCGGCGTATCTTCGTTATCGGACATCTTGGAGACTGGAAAAATCCAGCAAAGGTTCTTTTTGACGAAGAAGCATTGCGAGGGAATTCTCCACCGAGCAGAAAAAAAGAAGAAAACATTACCAAAAAATCTACACACCGCATTGTCAGAAGTGATAAATATGTCCAAGACGAAGTAGCAAGTACAGTTTGTGCTAGAGATTACAAATCTCCAACCGATTTAATAGTAGAAAAAGATTTAACAATAATTCATGGAAATCATTCAAGGGTCAATGGCAAGGGATATAAAAAAGATGGTGCTAGTTACACATTGACAGCTACAGAAATACCTTCAATTCATTATGAAGAAAATGAAACATTATGTTTTGAACAAAGGTCAAAAGATGGCACACCAAGAATACACAAAGAAGAAATATCTCCAACACTTACAGCAATGACAGGTGGAAACAGGCAACCATGTATTTTAAAACAAGACATTTTAAGAAGATTGACACCGCTTGAAACTGAAAGACTTCAGGGTTTACCTGACAATTGGACACAAATTCCATACAGAGGAAAGCCAAAAGAAGAAGCACCTATCTCAAAAAGATATGAAGCATGTGGAAGGGCAATGTCTGTAAATGTTATGGAGTGGTTAGGAACTAGAATCCAAAAAGTAGAAAAAGGAGAAATATGATAAAACGATTTAACTTTAAAAATTTGTCGGATTTTGATAAACACATAGAATTATCAATTCCGAATTTGAATACCTTAGATCAGATATTCAAAAATATTACACACGAAAATGCACAACCTGAATCTATTGTTTTAGATATGGGTTGTTCTACTGGAAGATTCTTGTCAAATCTAAGCAAGATTCCTGATTGTAGATATATTGGTATTGATGAAGTAGATATGAAAAACAGAAAGCAGGATTTTGAATTTATTAAGGGTGATGTAGAAGAAGATTATTTTTTAGGTAAAACAAATATTTCTTATAAACCACATACTCATAAAGATTTTATTTCAGTTTTAGTCTCAATGTTTTTTCTTCAATTTCTCGGACAAAAGAAAAGAGGAAGAGTGGTTGAGATAATGAAAAATGTTGTTGATGAAGGTGGTGTAGTTTTATTGGCAGAAAAAGTACATTTAGATGATGCAAAAATTCAACAATCATTACACAGACTTCACATACAAGAAAAAAGGAAAAACTTTACAGATAAAGAGATATTGGAGAAAGACTTACAACTTAGTATAAGCATGTTCTGTAAAACAGAAAGTGAACTCCAAGATGAAATAAATTATATCGGTCAAGCGACAAAAGTTTGGCAAAGTTATAATTTTATGGGATATGTCATAAAAAAATAATTTTTACATTTGCATAAAAGTTGAAGTATTATTTGTGAGAATAACTAAGAATTTATGAACAAAAAATCCACAACACAAAAGCTGACAGAAACAGTAAAGTTAAAAATCAGAAATGACTTTGTCCAAGGTGTAAGTGATGATGAAGGTCTGAAGAACTTTCCGACACTTGAGGAACTGCATAAAGAATATAAAGTAGCCAAATCAACTCTTTACAGAGTAGCTAATAAAGAACAGTGGAAAGTAGAAAGAGAACAATTACAAATCCAATACAAAGAAAAAATTGACAAACAAAGAACAAATGCTTTGGTCAAAGAAGGCAAAACTTTAGACACAAGAAGTATTGGAGTAGCAAAAACTTTGATGACAACAATTGAAAAAGCAATAGTACAAAACTTGCAAAATATAGAAGAAGGCAAAAATAGTTTGATGCCAACTCAAATAAATGCTTTAGCAAACGCGGCATTGACTGCTCAAAAAATAGGCAAACTTGCATTAGGAGAAACAACAGAAAATGTTGAGATAAATGGAAATGTCCAAAACACAGCATTCAGAGAAGCTATGGAATTGCTTGACACAGTTGCAGAGCAACGAAGAACAAGCAACGATAGCTCTGTACACTAAGTGGTTAAAAACTGCCAGACCTAAACAAATCATTCCTGATAATGATGCGAATGTTTGGTTAATACTTGCAGGTAGAGGTTGGGGAAAAACAAGAACAGGAGCTCAAGATATTGCCTTATATGCACTGAGAAATCCTAATTCAATATGTGCGGTTGTCGCACCTACTCATGGAGATTTACGAAGAGTTTGTTTTAATGGCCCTTCAGGCTTGATGTCAATTATTCCAGAAGAATGTTTATCTAAAGAAGTATCTGGATATTCAAGTTATAGAGGGGAAGAAATCACTCTTTTTAATGGTTCTAAAATTATCGGTTACGCCGCTATCAATCCTGATAGATTGAGAGGGCCTCAGTTTCATAGGGCTTGGTGTGACGAACTTGCGGCTTGGAGATACCCAGAAGCATTTGATCAATTGATGTTTGGACTTCGTTTAGGAGAAAATCCTAAGTGTGTCATTACAACCACACCAAAACCTACAGAAATAATTAAACAACTTATGCAAAGAAAAGATGTTCATTTGACCACTGGTAATACCTTTGAGAACGAAGAAAATCTTTCTGGTTCAGCTTTGAGTATGCTGAAAGAAAGATACGAAGGTACTAATTTAGGCAGACAAGAACTCTTTGCTGAACTATTAGATGATGTTGAGGGAGCATTGTGGAACAATAAAATGATTGAAAAAACACGGATAAATCTTGAACAAGAACGAGATTTAAAACAAATTATTGTAGCAATTGACCCTGCTGTAACAGCAAATGAGACAAGTGATGAAACTGGTATTGTAGTTGTTGGCAAAGATTTCAACAATTATTATTATGTATTAGAGGACTTATCAGGTAGATATAGTGCTGATAAATGGGCTAGAATAGCGATAAATGCTTTTTACGATTGGGGAGCAGATCGTATTGTTGCTGAAGTTAATAATGGTGGTGATTTAGTGGAAAGGCTAATTAGAACACACGATACCAATATTCCTTATAGATCAGTCAGAGCTACAAGGGGTAAAATAACTAGGGCAGAACCTATATCTGCTCTTTATGAACAAGGCAAAGTATTTCATTTGGGAATATTCCCTGAACTAGAATCACAAATGTGTTCATATACAGGAGATAAACAAAACAGTCCTGATAGATTAGATGCATTAGTTTGGGGTCTAAGCGAGTTGAGTAAATCATCAGGTAATGTAAACTGGAGAATAAGCTAATGGCTATATTTGATGACATAAGAAAAGTGTTCGGTCTGAACACTGAGAAAAAACAAAAAGGCTCAGTCATGGGTTACTTCAATGTTGGTACACAAGAAAAAATGTATAAGTATCAAGATTTGGCAAAAGAAGGATATATGAAAAATGCTATCGTATATCGTTGTGTAAATGAAATATCTAAGGGAGCAAGTGCTGTGCCTTACAGAATAAAAGCAGAGGATTCAATTTTAGAAAATACAGATTTACATGATCTAATAAATAGACCAAATCCACAGCAATCTTACACAGAGTTTTTCAATAGCTTATTTGGTTTTTTACTTTTATCAGGAAATGCTTACATTTTAAAGGTCGGTGCAGAGGGTCAAGCTCCAAAAGAATTACACTTACTTAGACCTGACCGAATAGTAATTAAAGGTGGAAGTAATTATATACCTGATTCGTATGAATATATGGTCAATGGCAGAATTGATAAAGTTTACCCTGTTGATCAAGAGAATGGTTTTAGTGAGGTCAAACACATAAAACTTTGGAATCCGCTTGATGACTATTATGGGTGCAGTCCATTAACCGCCGCGGCGATGGAAATAGATCAACACAATTTAGCAAGTAAACACAATGTCAATTTATTAAACAATGGAGCAAGACCAAGTGGTGCTGTGGTATTCAAACCACAAGACGAAACTGGAATGTCAGTAAATTTAACAGAAACACAAAGACAACAACTATTGACAGATTTGAACAATAGATTTTCAGGGGCCAGTAATGCAGGTCGTCCCCTACTCTTAGAGGGAGACTTTGACTGGAAAGAGATGGGACTGAGCCCTAAAGACATGGATTTTATCAACTTAAAGCACATGAGTGCTACGGATATAGCACTTTGCTTTGGAGTTCCGTCCCAACTTGTTGGTGTTCCTGATTCGCAAACTTATTCAAATGTTGCAGAAGCTAGACTTGCTTTATATGAAGAAACAATCATTCCATATTTAAGAAAAGTCGCTTCTGATCTTAACGAATGGTTGATACCTATGTTTGGAGATAATATAGATTTTGAGTTTGATATTGATGACATTCCTGCTCTTTCTGAAAGGAGAAGATTGATTTATGCAAATGTAACTAATGCTGTGGCACAAGGAATCATTACTAGAAATGAAGCTAGAGAAAGGCTTGGACTTTCCCCAGTTGAAGGTGGTAATGAGCTTTATATCTCAGCTAACTTGTTTCCGTTGGGGTCTGAACCATTACCACCGCCTGATAATGAAAAAGACTTTGAAGATTTTGATGACCTTGATGATGAATTTAAGAATGAAACTAAAGCAACAGATTTTCCAAAAAGAGGAGACGATAAAAAAATATCTTTGAGAAATAGTAACTATCCACAATTTGATTATGACTTTGCCTTAAATGTAAAAGAAGATGGTGGAAGTGTGGGAAAAGATATATGGAAAGCTGGTGGAAACATTAGGGGTAATGAAGCATTTAATTTATGGGGTAGAGCAAGAGAAGGAGATGAAAGTCCTGCTGTTCTGAAATGGATTAAAGAAAGAGAAGCATGGGCGGCTAGACATAGTGTAAATGACGGAAACCAATTTGTAGGGGGAGACTTAGAACCAAACTTATCAAATGTTTCAGGTGTGGTCGCCTTAATGAAATGGGGAGTAATAAACCCTAAATTAAAGGCTCAAGGAATGAAAGATGTAATCCTAGAGCTCACAAAAAAGCTAGAGGGTAGGAAAGAGCCAGATGAAAAAATAAAGCCCTTAGAAAGCGATTCTCACATTGCAATAGAAGTAGAAGAAAAACAAGTTTCAGCGAAGGTAAAAGAAGCTCTCAAAAATAAAGTTGATGAACATAACGAAGAATTTGGAGATAACAAAACCAAAAGAGTAACTTTAGGAATGTTGGAAAAAGTATTTCTTCGTGGTGTGGGGGCCTTTAATACGAACCCAAGTTCAGTAAGACCGGGAGTGAGGAGACAAGGTGGTGCAGATCGCTGGGCCTTTGCCCGGACGAATTCATTTTTATTTGCCCTGAGAACTGGTAGATTTCAAGGTGGAAAGCATGATACGGATTTATTCCCTGAAGGACACCCTTTAAAATCTAAAGGGCCTACTGATTCGCAAGGCAGACCTAAGAAATAATGCGACATGCTATTCAAAAAAAGGCATATCGCAAGAGAAGGTTCAACACTCGTTTTGAAATAAGAACACAGCTTAGATTAAGAAATAATTTAGAAAAAGCATTTCACAGAAATATCAGAACTGTGCTAAATAAAAATGCTGATAGAGTTGCCGATGAACTACTTTATGCAGTTGATTATGACCCAGATGTAAACACAATAAGACTTTTCAATAGTCTGTTTCCTGTGATAGAAAAGAATCTTAGAAAAATATTTGAAGCATTTATCAAATACAATATTGAGCTTTATGACCCAGATACTAAGAATTTAGAGTTTACAACCTTTGGTACAGCAGTCACTTTTGAACAAATATTTAAAGAATATCTACGAGAAAGAAATATTATTTTTGAAACTCTATCTGCAAACCAATCAAAACAAATAATGAGAACTATAAGAAATAAAAGAAATGAGAACCTAACTTTGCCACAATTAGCAAAAGAAGTGAAACAAGCTGTGAGAGGATTTAGTTTATTTAGATCAGCAAGAATCGCTAGAACTGAAACTCATAGTGCGGCAA
>VTLG01015859.1_pt1 | contig 18272 bp, 20 predicted proteins | sample 4694571 | NCBI WGS metagenome assembly VTLG01 (sample SAMN12604809, study PRJNA352737) | marine metagenome | biome: ENVO:00000447; feature: ENVO:00000209|ENVO:00000569|ENVO:01000036; material: ENVO:00002151; isolation source: viral sequences binned using virsorter ... | reverse complement strand
GGTAAAATATCCTATAAGATGTATAGAGAACTTACAGACAAGCAAAAAGCCTTTATTGAACACTATAGTCAGACAGGAAATGCCAAAGCATCTGCAATAAAAGCAGGATATTCAGAAAAAACTGCAGAACAACAGGGATATGAGCTAAAAAACAAGCTATCTCACGAGATTACAGAGCATACTAGGAAGTTAATGGCAAGTGCTGCACCTTTGGCTATAGATAAACTTATAAAACTGGTAGAAGATGAGAAAACTACACAGTCAGTAAAGCTAGGTGCTATTAATTCATTGCTTGACAGGACAGGTTATCAGACAGTTAATAAGATTGAAGATGTAACAAACAAAAAGACAGACGAGGAGCTTCAACACGAACTAGGGAAACTGCTATCAGTTATAAAAGTAGTGCCTTCTAGCAATGATGATCTTAATTAATGAGTCTTGAAAGAGCAGTAGAAATAGCAAAAGAGCTTGAGCGTAGAAAAGCAACTAATACACTTAAATATTACAAGCCATATGACTATCAAGTAAACTTTCACAATACTATAGCATCTCAAAGACTACTTATGGCTGGTAACAGGATAGGTAAATCTTTTTGTGGTGCTATGGAAATGGCATATCACTTAACTGGCAAGTACCCTGACTGGTGGAAAGGCAAGAAGTTTGATAAGCCTATAAGGGCCTGGGTAGGTGGTGTGTCAAATGAAACTACTAGAGATGTATGTCAGAAAGAACTTGTAGGTCAACCAGATGATCCTAGTGCAAAAGGCACAGGATCTATACCACTTGACGATATAGGAGATACAACTAGGAAACCAGGTGTGCCAAATGCTATGAACAGTTTAGTTATAAAGCACGTTAGTGGTGGGTGGTCAAGACTTGCATTCAAAGCATATGAAATGGGCAAAGAAAAATGGATGGGTGAAGCTGTAGATGTGGTCTGGCTAGATGAAGAACCACCTACAAATATTTATACTCAAGCACTTACTAGAACTGCAGACAGAGGTGGCATAGTGTATATGACATTTACACCTGAGTCTGGCATGACAGAAACAGTAGCACAGTTTATGAATGATCTAAGACCTGGTCAAGCACTATTACAAGCTGGGTGGGATGATGCACCTCACATGACATCAGACGTAAGAGAGCAGATACTTGCTGCATTGCCACCACACGAAAGAAAGATGCGTGAGCAAGGTGTACCACAGATAGGTTCTGGTCTTGTATTTCCTGTGGCAGAAGATGAAATAGTTTGTGAACCAATAGATATACCAGATCATTGGACAAGAATATGTGGGCTAGATTTTGGTTGGGATCACCCGACTGCAGCAGTATGGATTGCATGGGACAGAGATGCTGATGTGGCATATGTTTATGATAGCTATGCATTACGACAAGAGGCTGTGCCTATTCATGCAAGTGCAATAAAATCAAGAGGTAACTGGATACCCGTGATCTGGCCTATGGATGGCAGACAAGCTGACAAAGGTTCTGGTAAATCACTTACTGAGCAGTACAGGTCAGAAGGTGTGAATATGACAAGAGAGCATTTTAGTAATCCACCAGCACAAGGACAGAAAGAAGGTTCAGGTGGTAACTCAGTTGAAGCTGGTATTATGGAAATATATACAAGAATGCAAACAAAAAGATTGAAAATTTTTAAGAATCAAGATAAACTTTTAACTGAGCTAAGAATGTATCATAGGAAGAATGGTAAAATTGTTGCAGCTCATGATGATGTTATATCTGCTATGCGTTATGCAGTCATGTCATTACGAAAAGCAAGAATCAGAAACTATGAGCCTATGAACATTCAGGCTGAATCGGAGTTTAATATCTTTGCATGAGGAAAGAACACAAAAGTAAAACTGGTGGACTTACTGCAGCAGGTAGAAGATACTTCAAAAAGAAAGAAGGATCTAATTTAAAACCTCCTGTCAGTAAAGGCACTAACCCTAGACGTGTTAGTTTCGCTGCAAGATTTGCTGGTATGAAAGGCCCTATGAAAGATAGTAAGGGCCGACCAACCAGAAAAGCCTTAGCCCTAAAAAAATGGGGTTTTGGTAGTGTTGAGGCAGCAAGAAATTTTGCCAACAGACACAAGAAGAAAAAAACTAATAGAGCATAGGAGGATAATATGCCAGGACATTATGGAAAAGGAATGAAAAAAGGTAAAGGTGGTCTTACAAAAAAACAAAAGACATTACCAGCATCTTTAAAAAAAGCTATTATGGCTAAAAAGAAGAAGAAAAAGTAATGCCTAGAAAATTTAAGAAAGTGCCAAAAACGAAAGGTGGTGTCCCCACTAAGTATGTTAGAGGTGCAAAGAATCCAAAGAAACGAGAGGCTGAAATAAAAAGAACTCGTAAACTTTACAAAGCAGGAAAACTTACTCCAGCTATGATGGATAGAATTAGTAAGCAAAGGAGCAGAGGATAATGGCAGCAACTAAAAAGAAAGCAGGTAAGTATGGTGGCATATCTGGTGCTTCTAAATTTTCTAAATCAAAATTAGATGCTGTGTATAAGCGTGGCCTTGGAGCTTACTACAGTTCAGGTTCTAGGCCTAAAACATCTGCTCATGCGTGGGCAATGGGTAGAGTAAAAAGTTTTGTAACAGGTAAAGGTGGAGCTAGAAAAGCAGACGCTGATTTACTTAGAGGTAGAAAGAAAAAGAAATGAGAAAGGGATTATATGCAAATATTCATGCAAAAAGAAAGCGTGGAGAAAAAATGAGAAAGAAAGGAGCAAAAGGCAGTCCAACAGCTGCAGCATTTAGAAGAGCTGCAAAGACTGCTAAGAGAAAATAATGGGTGGAGCAGCATCAATAATACCATCAGTAATTGGTAGCGTAGTAGGTAGAGCAATTAGTGGAGTTACAGGCATGGGTAAAAAGAAAAGAAAAACTCCAGAGCCAAAAAAATTAATGGAACAATTACCAACTACAACGCAACCAGTTGCACAAAGACTCGCATCACAGTATGGTGGATCAACTATGCTTACAGGTGCATCTGGTATTACAGAAGAAGCAACAACAAGAAAAACTTTATTAGGTGGATAATGATAGAGCCAGTTTTCGATCAGTTGCAAAAAGAAAAATTCTACGAGTGGATTTCGCCTAGAGCAGATATTGAAGTTGATGATTATACAACTATTGGTTTTGTAGATGGAGAACAAATAGTAGGTGTTATTCTTTTTTGTAATTATGATGGTAATAATATTTATGTTCACATAGCTGCAGAGTACCCAGGTGCTGTGCAAAGAAAATTTATAAGACTTATGTTTGATTATATATTTAATCAGGCCAAATGCCAGAGAGTAACTGCTACTTGTCTTGCAAATAAGAAACGTAGTCAAAAGCTAATTGAAGGTGTAGGTTTTAAAAAAGAGGGATTATTAAAGAATTTTGTAAGAAAAGATGATACACTATATGATATTATAATTTATGGAATGCAGAAAGAGGATTGTAAATGGGTAACATACCAATAATAGGACCATTGTTAGCACCAAAAATGCCAAAGCTACCACCAGGTCCAGATGCAGAAATGCTTGAAAAAGAAAGACAAGCAGAAGCAAAATTAGAAAAAGAAAGAAAAAGACTTTTAGCTGGTAAAGCTATGGGAATGCAATCAACTATTTTAACTGGTGGTCAAGGTGTTGAAGAAGAAGCTACTACATCAAGAACATTACTTGGTGGTTATTAATGGAAAAATTTGATTATATAAAAAAACGATACAATGAAATGAGTTCAAACAGAGGAACTTGGGAAGATCATTGGCAAGAAATCTTAGACTACGTTATGCCACGTAAAGCTGACATAGTTACAAAAAGAATAAGTGGTGATAAAAGAACAGAGGTCTTGTTTGACTCTACAGCTATTACAGCAAATAATTTACTTGCTGCTAGTTTACAAGGAACTCTTACATCACCTTCAAGGCAATGGTTTTATTTAAAAATAAGAGATGAAGAAGTTAATGAAGATAGAGAAGTACAATTATATTTAGAAGACTCTGCAAAAAGAATGTATGATGTTTTCAATCAAACTAATTTTAATACAGAAGTACATGAATTATATTTAGATTTATGTTCAATAGGTACTGGTTGTTTATTTGTAGAGGAAGGTAACAAAGGATTTGATGAAGATTTAATACATTTTCAAACTTTACATATATCAGAATTTTATATACACGAAAATGTAGCTGGTTATATAGATACACTTTACAGAAAATATAAACTTACAGCTAGACAGGCAGTTCAAGAGTTTGGTGAAGATAATGTTGGGCCAAAAATTTTAGAATGTGCCTCAATGAAACCAGATAAAAAATTTAATTTTATCCATGCAGTAGAACCAAGAGAAGATTATGAAAGAGTTTTTGGTGAATCTGATACTAAATTACCATTTCATTCATGTCATGTATGTGAAGAAGAAAAAATGGTTGTTAGAACTGGTGGGTATAATGAGTTCCCATATCTTGTGCCTAGATGGTCAAAGGCAACAGGAGAAATATATGGACGTTCACCATCTTACAATGCTTTGCCAGATATAAAAACATTAAACAAAGCTGTTGAAATAGGATTAAAAGCATGGTCAAAAGCTATAGATCCTCCACTACTTGTGCAGGATGATGGTGTAATAGGTAGAGTAAGAATGACACCTGGTGGTATCACAGTTATAAGAAATGATGCAGCAGTAAAACCATTTCAGTCTGGTGCAAATATGCAGGTTACTACATTTAAAGAAGCTGAACTTAAAACAGCTATTAGACAAGCATACTACTCAGATCAGTTACAACTACAACAAGGACCACAAATGACTGCTACCGAAGTGCAAGTAAGATATGAACTAATGCAAAGACTGTTAGGTCCTACGCTTGGTAGATTTCAGTCAGAGTTTTTAAACCCACTTATTGAAAGAGTCTTTGGCATTATGTTTAGAGCAGAGGCTTTTGTTCAAGAACCAAATTTATTACAAGGGCAATCTATCGACATTGAGTATGTTGGTCCACTTGCAAGATCACAACGTATGGAAGAAGCAGTTGCAGTTGAAAGATTGTATCAACTTGCTATGCAACTTGCACAAGCTGATCCTTCAATTATGGATATACTAGATCATGATGAAGCTATTAGAGCAAGGGCAGAACTTTTAGGAGTGCCAAAATCAGTTCTTAGAGGTAGAGCAGAAGTTGATGAACTTAGACAAGCTAGAATGCAACAACAAGCTATGCAACAAGAAATGATGATGCAACAACAACAAGCTGAGATTGGTGCAAAACAAGCAGCATCACTTGAATCTCTTGCTAAACCAGAAACAAGAGCAGTTGCAGAGCAAGTGTCTGCTGAGCTAGAGGAAGATATTGAAGAATAATTTAGACGAAGAATTAAAACAACAAAAGATAGATTACTTAACAACTTTTACAACACCAGAAGGTGAAAGAGTTTTGGCTGATCTTACATCAGCTTATTACCATAGGAGTTCTTTTAGTAAAGATCCCTATGAAACTGCTTTCAAGGAAGGGCAAAGAGCAGTTATAGTCAGAATACTAAATCTTTTAAAGGAGGATATAACAAATGGCTGACGAACAAACGACCACAGAAGTGGCAGACAATCCCGAACCAGCAACAGAGCAAAACTCTGAGTCTGTGTTAGGATCTGGCATAAGTGATAATCAAACACAAACTGATTGGAAATCATCTTTGCCAGAAGATTTGAGAAACGAACCTACTTTGCAAAATCTAAATGATGTAGAATCATTAGCAAAGACAGTAGTGCATCAACAAAAAATGATAGGTAATAGAATACCTTTACCAAAAACAGAAGAGGAGAGAGTTGAATTGTATAACAAACTTGGTAGACCACAAGAGCCTAGCAAATATCAAGTTAATATTCCAGATACTCATAAGCAATATTTTAATGAAACATCTGTAAGTGAATTTAAAAATGTTGCACACCAAATCGGTTTAAACGATCAACAGGTAAATGCTATTATAGACTATCAAATTAACGAGATTAATAATGCTTCACAAGTTCAAGACTCACAAATGAATGTGCAACGTGAAGAAGCAGAAAAAAGTCTTAAAGAAGAGTGGGGTTATGATTACGATAAAAACTTACGCTCTGCTATGAGAGCTGTTGATGTTTATGGTGATGAAGAACTCAAAGAAATTTTAAATGGACCAGCAGGTAATAGTCCAGCAATGGCACGATTCTTGCACAGAATTGGTCAAGAAGTTACAGAGGAGATGGCAAAAAACACACAAAACAATACTATTGCTGCTTCTGTTCTTGACGCAAAACAAGAAATCGAACAAATAATGGCTGATCCTAAGAATCCATACTTTGACGCAAGGCACAAAGACCATAAAGCAATGGTTGATAGAATGCGACAATTACACGAAAAAGTTTATGGAAATTAGTTTTCTTGTGATATAATAGTTTTACCAAAGTTCTGCCCTTTTTGGATAACAGATGTGGTGGCCATGATGGCCTTAAAATCCGTTGGATAACTACGTTATGTTATAAGGTGTCCCTTTTAGGATAAATACCGAGGATATAAATTTTAGGAGGACATGATATGTCAGTACAAATAACTACAGCTTTTGTCGAACAGTATAAAAGCAATGTATTTCATTTGTCGCAGCAAAAAGGTTCAAGACTAAGAGATGCTGTTAGAGCTGAAACAGTAGTAGGTAAATCACATTTCTTTGAAAGAATTGGATCTACAGCTGCACAAAAAAGAACTTCCAGACATAGCGACACTCCGAGAGTAGATACACCTCACTCACGTAGAAAAGTTACTATGGAAGACTATGATTGGGCAGACTTAATCGATCAAGAAGATAAAGTAAGAATGCTCATTAGCCCAGAGTCAGAATATGCACAAGCAGGTGCATGGGCAATGGGAAGAGCAATGGATGATGCAATTATTGATGCAGCTTCTGGTAACGCCTTTGGTGGCGTAGCTGGTGGTTCAACAGTAGCATTACCATCTGGACAAAAAATTGTTCACGGCTCTGCTGGATTATCAGTTACAAAACTGATCGAAGCAAAAGAAATTTTAGATGCAAACAGCGTTGATCCTGAAGAACCAAGATATTGCGTTGTAACATCAAAACAGCTATCAGACTTGTTAGCAATTACTCAAATTACATCTGCAGACTTTAACTCAGTTAAAGCACTTGTTCAGGGTGATATTGATACTTTTATGGGATTCAAATTCATCAGAACAGAAAGACTAGATACTAACTCATCTAGCAACAGATTAGTTTTAGCATTTGCTCAATCTGGTATTGGTCTTGCTGTCGGTTCAGATATTCAAACAAGAATTACTGAAAGGGCAGACAAAAACTACGCCACACAGGTATTCTTATCAATGACAATCGGTGCAACACGTATCGAAGACGAAAAAGTTGTTGAGATAGAATGTACCGAAAGTTAATAGGAGGAATCAAAAATGGCAACAGCAAAATCAGTAGAAATTACAGCTTTAGACGCTTCGCCTAGAGAAGTCCTAGAAACTGGGAGTGCAGAAGGCAGAATGCGTGTAGCAAGTGGTACAATCGCAGCTGGAACAGGCGACATTGATAATGATGATGTATTAATGATGGTGCAAATCCCATCTAATGCAAAAGTATTATCAATCAAACTCTTTAATGATGATTTAGACTCTAATGGCTCACCATCATTGGCAGCCAACGTAGGTCTTTATTACGCTAGTTCTGGAGTTGTTATTGATGAAGATTGTTATGCGTCAGCTATAACAACTTTACAAGCAGCAGAAACAAGTGGTGCTGAAGTTGCTTTCGAGGCAAGAAATGTAAATGCAGTTTCTAACTTTGCATGGGAAGATGGTGGTTTATCATCAGATCCAGCAGAAGCATTAAGAATCGCTATTACAATTTCAAACGTAGCAGCAACAGCAGCAGCTGGTGATGTAACCATGATTGTTACATACGTTGTAGACTAAAGACAACAAACAGGGGGGTAGTTTCGGCTACCCTCTTACAAGGTGAAAAATGGCAACAGAAGTTTCAATATGTTCAAACGCACTTAGAAGATTAGGAGATGATCCTATAACCTCACTTACAGATGACACAGAAAGAGCTAGACTTTGTAATGCTTTTTATGCAGATGCAAGAGATGCTTGTCTTAGAAGTCATCCCTGGAACTTTGCAATTACAAGAGCTTCTTTAGCTCAATTGTCTGCTACACCTGTATATGGTTTTGACTATCAATTTGCTTTACCTACAGATCCTTTTTGTCTTAGAGTTTTAGCTATGGAATTTGAGGATTATGTATTTAAAGTAGAAAATTTATCAACACAAGGCAGAGTATTACTTACAGATCAGGAAACTGCTAAAATTATTTATATAGCAAGAGTTACTGACACAACACTATTTGATTCTTTATTTGTAGACACATTGGTTGCTAAACTTGCAGCAGACTTAGCATACCCAGTAACTAATAGTCTAAAAGTACAGGAACAAATGTATAGGCTATTTCAGCTTAAACTTTCTGAAGCTCGTAGTATTGATGGACAAGAAGGGTTTATTGATGATCTTGTTTCAGATACATTTACGGATTTTAGAAAATAATGTTAGAAACAATACTAGGACAATCTTTCGATAAACGAGTTAATCAAGAAGACAAATATACAGGTTTTCTTGGTAAGATTGAGTTGCCTGATGGTACAGTTATGACTGAAAAAAGTATATCTGTTGATATTGATGGCAAAAAAACTTTAATACCAGCTATAGTTCCTACCAATAAAAAATTTCTTAAACAAATTGCACAAAATAATATGAATAAACAAATAATAGATAACGCAGTAAATCATGCTATGAAAAGAATAAAGAAAGGTAAAAGTCCATTTGCAGAACCAGGCGAATTTCAATTTGAAGGGAGAAAACCTATTAGGTTACAATTTTAATGGCAAGAACACATCCAATACAAACAAACTTTACTGCAGGTGAACTTAGTCCTAAATTATTTGGACAGACTAATCTTGACAGATATAGAAATGGTGTAGAAACATTAGAGAACATGATTGTGTTTCCACAAGGTGGTGCAACTAGAAGAAGTGGATCAAGGTTTATTTGCGAAGTAAAAGACTCATCTGCAACTACAAGACTTATACCATTTGAATTTAATGATGAACAAGCATATGTAATAGAACTTGGAAATAATTACATGAGATTTTTTAAAGACCAAGGACAGATTACTGAAGCAACTAAATCCATATCTGCTATTACAAAAGCAAACCCAGCAGTTGTAACAGCAACTTCTCATGGTTACAGCAATGGCGACCATGTTTGGATTAATGATGTTGTTGGTATGACAGAGGTAAATGGCAGAAGATACACTATAGCTAATGTAACAACACATACATTTGAATTGTCAGGAGTAAATTCTACAAACTATACTACATACAGTTCAGGTGGCACAGCAGCAAAAGTATTTGAAATATCAACTACATATACATCAGCACAATTGTTTGATCTACAGTTTGCACAGTCAGCAGATGTTATGTATATAGTTCACGAGGCACACGAACCAGCAAAGTTGTCAAGAACAGGGCATACATCTTGGACACTTACAGATGTAGATTTTGGAGCAACTGGTCCGTATTTAGATGCAAATACTACAACCACAACTCTGACACCAGCATCATCAAGCACAGGATCAGGTGTTGATATTACAGCCTCTGCAGTTACTGGTATTAATGGTGGTGATGGTTTTCAAACTACAGATGTAGGTAGACTTATAAAATTTAATAGTGGTGAAGCAGTCATAACTGGCAGAACAAGCACAACTGTAGTTGTTTGCACTATAACAAAAGCATTTGCAAACACAGATGCAACAGTAGCTTTTCAACTTGGCACGTTTTCTGCAACAACAGGTTTTCCAAAAGCTGTTACTTTTTTTGAACAAAGATTAATTTATGGTGGCACAACATCATTTCCACAAACTATATTTGCATCACAGTCTGGATTGTTTGACAATTTTGATGTAGATGATGCAAGTGCATCTGATGCTTTTATATACACTATTGCATCTAACAAAGTAAATGTAATTAGGTCATTAGCACCAGCTAGAGATTTAATAATTTTTACTGCAGGTGGTGAATTTAAAGTAGGCAGACCTGCTGGAGAACCACTAAAACCAGATAATGTAAATATTACAAGACAAACTACATACGGATCTCATACTACGCAATCAGTACAAATTGATGATGCAATTATCTTTTTGCAAAAACAAAGACAAAAAGTTAGAGCTTTTGAATTTAGATTTGCAGATGATGCTTTTATAGCTCCTGATTTAACTTTGTTGGCAGATCAAGTTACAGGCACAGGCCTTGTTGATTTAGATTATGCACAAGAACCAGACAGAATATTATTTGCAGCAAGAGATGATGGTCAACTTGTAGGACTCACATATTTAAAAGATGAAAAAATACTTGCATGGCACAGACAGATTATAGGTGGCAAGGCACAATCTTGTACTGTTACAGTTACAGATTATGACAATACATTATCAGGAACAAAATTAACTTTTACAAAATCAGATGGCACTACTGTAACATTTACATCTACAACAGGGACTGCAGGAACTAATGAATTCAAAACAGAAACTAATAACAACACAACAGCAAGTAATTTACAATCTGCCATAAATGGTCATGCAGATTTTACAGCTACAGTATCTAGTGCTGAAGTAACTGTTACTGAAACTACACCAGAAAGCACAGGATTTTTAACAGTAGATAGTCAAGATTCTGTTAGATTAGCAACAACTAATGAATCACACGCAAAAGTAAAAAGTGTTACAGCTATATCAGAATCTACAGAGGATCAAGTTTATATAATTGTGCAAAGAATTATTAATGGCTCTACAGTACAGTATGTAGAATATTTAGATAGTACACTAAATCAAGATTCTGGACTTGCAGGTACAGTAACTGGAGCATCTACAACAGTAACAAGTTTAGATCATTTAGAAGGTGAAACAGTACAAATACTTATAGATGATGCAGTATATCCAAAACAAATTGTAACTAACGGAGCAGTTACAGTTAGCCTCCCAAGTACGTTTGCAAGTAAAACAATAGAGGTAGGTCTTGGTTATGTATCCACTATAAAAACACTAAGACCAGAGGGTACTGCACAAGCAGGTACTGCACAAGGCAGGAAAAAAAGGTATAATGAAATTATTGTAAGATTATTAGATAGTGTTGGCGTAACTATAAATGGTGATCAACTTCCATTTAGAAGTTCAGCAGATGAAATGGGTGAGCCAATACCAGCGTTTACAGGAGATAAAAGAGTTACTAACTTAGGTTGGAACAGAGATGGTCAAATAACTATCAAGCAAACACAACCCCTACCTATGACAGTTCTAGCAGTTACTGGAACTATAGTAACAACAGATTAGAAAATGGACCCAGTTACAATAGCGTTAGCAGTTAGCACAGGACTTAGTTTTTTAGGTTCAGTACAACAAAGTAGACAACTTCGTAGAGCTGCAAGAGCTGACAAAATACGAAGAAAAACACAGGCTGTGCAACAAAACATAGCAGCTAAAGAAAGAGCAGAAATAATTTTATCTGAAAAAAGAGCTGCACAAGCAGCAAGAGGTATTGCTATGGGGGAGGCCTCTAGTCTGTTAGAATCAAATATGGTCTTAAACAATTTAAATGATACTTTATATTGGATTGAAAAAGGTTTAGTAATGGATTTAGATGAAATGGATTTTAGACTTGCAGGTGCATTAACAAAAGAAGCATATAACAGAGGAATTAATTTAATGAGTGGAATTGCTAACACATATTATATTAGTAAACAACTGCCTAAAAAACCTGGTCCAACTCAAGCAACAGCAGATCAATCATCTTCATTGCTGGGAAGTTTAGGTTTAACTGATTTAGGAGGACAAGTTTAGATATGTCAATAGATATTTTTAAACAAACAAATGTTAGAAGAAGTGGCAGGAGAGTACAACCTGTAAGAGAAGGAATACCTCAATTACCAGTAGGTGGTGGTGCAGATTTAATTAGTGTTGCAACAGGTGCGGCTATTGGAGCTGATGCACAAGAAGTTGTTGCTCAAATTGCACGTTATCAAGCAGACCAAGAAGAAAAAGAAGAAGCTATTAGAGTTACTAATAAAAATAGTGTTGAAGTTGCTAAGTTAGAAAGAAGAATACAATTACAAATGGACGAATGGAAAGAAGATCCTAATTTTGCTACCTGGACACCAGCAGAGTTTGGTGCAAAATGGGCCAATTTAGAAAAACAAGAATATATGAATCTTAAAAATATTATATATAAAAATGATGAAGAAGCGTTTGCAAAATTTGAATCTGCATATTATACAGTTTTTAATAATAACAGACGTATTTTTAGAGCAGAAAAACAAGATAAAATTAGACTTGATACAATGATTCTTATAAATTCCAACAGAACTAAAAGATATTCTGCAGCAAGAGGGTTAAGTAAAGAATCGATTGATGATGGTACATTTAATACATGGTTTGATAATGAATTAAAAAGTATAATTTTAAATGCTAAATTACAAAACGGTTTAGATGGTAGTAGTACAGATGACACATATAATCGAGACGAAGCTGAATTAAGAAATATTATGTGGGAAACTATTTTTAGAAAAGCACAAATATTTCAAATAACAAATGAATTATATGATCCAGACAATGAAGAATTTTCAAATGAAACTATTACTGATTGGGATAAAGTTATTAATTATATTAAAAACGAAGATGCTTATGAAGGTAAAAATGGAAAAAAATTCTTTTTACCAGCTACAATGAAAAATGATCTGCTTAAATGGGCAGAGGGAGAAAGGGATAATCAAGAAGCTAGAATTAGACTAGAAAAAGAAAAACGAAAAGACGAAGGTTTAACTTTTTTAACAAAGGAAGTTTTAACTCAATATGATGAAAAAAACCCAAGTGCCTATATAACTGAAGCAGAGATTAGAGAAAAAGGTGTTGCAGCAGGATTAAATCCTAAAACCATAAAATCTTTAATATCAGCAAGAAGAGATTTTTTATTAAATAAAAACAAACAATTAGATGATACATCATTGTATGAAGAAATTCTTTTAGATATTATAACAGGTGAAACTACAGATGGTTTGCAAAACAATTATGAAGCTACACAAAAGGTAGGTGAAGGTAAAGGTGTTAAGACTCAGAAAGTTAATATTATAAATCATCCAGGTTTAAATACTTCTACAAAAATCAAATTATTAGAAAAAATTAATGAAATGAAATCATCAACTATAGCAGAAGGCAACAAATTATTAAAAACACAATTAGACGGTTTTAAAAACGACATAAAAGGTAGGTTAAAAACAAACGCAGGAAGTCGAAGATATAGCCAATTTGTAATAGAAAAAACTATTGAATTTAATGAAAAGCTTGGAAAACCAGCAGAATTTGGATCTAAAAAAGGTGAAATACTTACTGCTTCAGATTTATTAGTTAAGGATTCTGAATATTATATTTTTAAAGATATTCAAAATTATGCCGTTGATTATAATCGTGACTTAAATCAAAAGGTTGATGAAATAAAAGGTGATGGTACAATAGGCGTTGAAGAAAAAGTAAAACCAATAGATAATATTAAAATAAATGCTAAAGGTCATTACTTAATCAAAGATGATAATGACTATGATAAGTTACCAAGTGGTGTTACATTTGTTGATCCTGATTCAGGACAAATAAGGATTAAACCATAATGGCAACACCTCTATATAAAAAAGCACCACTTGTAACAGAAGAGATACCTCGTTACAAAAAAGCACCACTTGAAAGTGATTTTAATATTAATATAAAATCTTTAAAAACAAAACATGATAATGTTAGAAAAGAAGCTCGTACTTTTTGGCAAACTATAAGCAATTCTTTAGTAGGTGAAGAAGCTGAATGGTCTGAATATTGGAATAGAGGTCTTGGACAAAGCAACATTTCTTTAATGAGTCAATATTATTTTAATAAAGAAATTGGTTATGGATGGGAAAAAGCATTTACAGAAGAACCAGAAGATACAGGAATATTAGAAAGATTGCTTGAAACTGGTGTAGCCTTGATTGGCGATATTCCTACATTTGCAGTAGGTGCAGTACCAGCAGGGTTAGTTACTGGTGGTAATCCGTTTGCAATAGGTTTTTCTGGTGGTTTTTTAAATCAAGCATTTAAAACAACATATTTAAAAGCATTACAAAGAGGGGACGTAGATTCTTTTAAAGAATGGTGGGATATTTTTATTAAAGAAGGAGTTGCAGAAGGTACAACAACAGGTTTGCAATTAGGTGCAAGTTTAGCATTTCCAGGATTACTTGGAGCAAAGGGTTTAATTGCGAGTGCTGTTACACAAACTGTTGGTTTTGAAGCTATGGGATTTGCTCTTACTGGAGAACTGCCTACAAAAGAAACTTTAATAAATGATGCTTTACTTTTTGGAATTATGAACGTAGGTGTTCGTGGAAAACAAAAATTAGCTGAAGAACAAGTGCGAAAAAATTTTAAAAATAGTTATGAAACTATAACACAAATGGTAAAGAACCCAGCTTTTTTCAAAGATACAATTTCTAATAATTTAAAAAAATGGCGTAATAAAAATTTGCCAGATGAAACGCCTAAACCATTTAATAAAAAAGAAATAGATCAAGCTAAATTAGACAACCTAGATTTTTTTAGTGGTGAACATAGTGCTAAAAAATGGAAAGATACAACAATCGACAATATGACAGCATTAAGCGAAGGTTTTCATCTTCATTTTATTGACAAATTATTTCCAATAAAAAAAGTTGTAAAAGAGTTATTTGATAAAAAAACTTCTAAATTAAATCCATATGAATTGTTTAGAAACTTACCAGCGAGTATAGAAAAAGCATTTTATTGGGCAGAAAAAAATCCTTATAATATTTTTACAGGTGAATATTACGACAGTAAAGCATTAAAAAATATTTTTAGTTTTATTAAAAATCAAGAACAGTATGATAATTTTAAACTGTATCGTGGTGGAAAACGTGCATTAGAATTAAAAAAACGTGGTATTTTAATAGAAACAGAAAAAGGCAAACCTTTTGACTATGAACAAGCTCAAAAAGATATTAAAAGATTAGAAGATCCAGCTTTTAAAAAACAATATGAAATTGCAAATAAGGAACTTGATAAATTTTATAAAGCACAACTAGATTTATTAGAAGATTCAGGTCTTATAACTAAAGAAATACGAAAAGTAGTTGAAGAAATGAATAAAGATTATTTTCCTTTTTCAAAGTTAAGAGAAGGTTTTGATATAGGAGGACCTTCTGCAACTAGAATGCGTAGCCCACTTAAAAAAATAGGTAAAAAACTTGAAGGTAAATTTGAAGACCCTATAGAACAAACTTATAGAAACACAGCTTTTTTTGTTGAAATGGCAGAACGCAATAAAGCATTACAGGCTTTTTTTAATATGATAGATGAAAATCCAGCTTTGGCTAAAGAGTTAGGAATTCAAAAAGCAGAAAAAGTAACAAGTGCTTTTGAAGTAACAACAAAAGAATTATCTGACATTTTTAATGTTAGTGAAGACTTGCTTAAAAAAGGTGGAGTAGAAAATTTTTCTATATTTAGAAAAAATAGTTTTGTAAATGGCAATCAAATATCTGTTTTTAGAAAAGGTAAAAAAGAAACATATACAGTACCAAAAGAATTAATTGATCCACTTACAGGCACAAATAATTTTTCAGCATTGTTTAACAATAGTTTTATGAAAGGACTTGCTCTTCCAACAAAAGGATTGCGTTTAGGCGTAATACTTGATCCTGTTTACTGGGCAAAAAACCTTTTTAGAGATACTTGGTTTAGTGCTGTTGTTTCAAGAAATGGATTTGCTGTGCCTACTGTAAGAACTTTTCAGGGTTTGTGGACAATGATTCGAGCAAAAGTAGGGAACAAAAAAGCTCAATCAGTATTAGATGATTTTATGAGAAGTGGTGCTTTACAGTCTACTTTTATACAATTTGGAAAATATGGTGATGATGCAATAAGAAAACAATTAGTAGGAAGAACTTTAGACAATCAAATAAATCCTAATCCTTTAAATAGATTTGTAGAATTGTTAAGGGCTGGTGCAGAAGGTTCAGAAATTACAACAAAATTAGGTGAATTTTTATATGTAAAAAAGAACCTAGAAAAATTAAATTTAAAATTAGACAAAAATGGTAAATTAACAAAACAAGAAATTTTAGAAAGAGCTGGTTTTGAAGCTAGAGATTTATTTGATTTTGCAAAACAAGGATATATAGCTGAGGGAGTAAATTCACTTAATGCTTTTTATACATCTGGTATTAGAGGTTACGATAAATTGTTTGATGCTTTAAAAAATAGACCAGGACAAACTTTATTAAAATCAGCTTTATATATTACTGCTCCTAGTATTTATTTTTGGTATGGCAATCATGATGATCCATTATATCAAAGGTTACCACAATGGCGTAAAGATTTATTTTGGAATATTCCTATTAATAAAGGTAAAACGCAAGAGTTATATAAAAAATATTTAAAAATTTATAGAAACCCTGATGGTACGCCAGATACTGATCGTGCTTTTCGCCAAGCAGCTATAGAAAGCGAACAATATTTTTTGACAATACCTAAACCTTTTGAATTAGGATTGTTGTTTGGTGCTTCTATAGAAAGAACTTTAGATCATATATACGGAACAAACCCAGATGTTACTAACAATCTCTTATTAGATGGTTTGTCAAATATGGCAACAACATTTAATCCATTGCAAGTAGATCTTTTAAGACCTTTTGGAGAGATATATTTTAATAAATCTATTTTTACAGGTAGACCTATTATTCCAGAATCTTTAAAAAATGATGACTATCCTGAATATGAAACAGGTCTTTACACTTCTGAATTTGCAAAGCAACTTAGCTCTATAGTCGGTGATATAAGACTTCTAAAATATTTTAAAAGTCCAATAAAAGTTGATTATATATATGACTCTTGGACAGGGGGACTTGGAAAATCATTTAAAGATTTTTTTAGTTTTACAGCAGAAAAATTAGGGTTTGTCGAAGCACCTATAAAACCTTTTTCTAGTAATTGGATTAAAAATATAGATAAATTGCCTGTTATTAAAGCATTTGTAATTAGACAACCTGGTATGTCATCAGTACATATAGAAAAATTTTATCAAAATTGGAACAAATTTAGAAATTTAGACAGGGCTTTTAATGCAGCACAAGCAATACAAAATGAAACAGAAAGACAAGAGGCTATGAACAAACTAACGCAAGAACCAGATTATGGTTTATATGAAATTTATAAAGAATTTGCTGGAATAATAAGAACTCAAAAAGAAATGATTGAATTAACTCAATTAATGTACGACATAAATCCAGACAAAAATTTAGAAAAAATTATTTTAGATACAGAAAAAACATTAGAAAATGCAACCCCAGAACGTATTTTAGAAATTATAAAATCACAATATAATTTTACTACAGAAGTAGAAGATAAGCATATGTTGGTATTAATAAGAGATACAATGTCTGGTGGCAATTTTCTTTCTAAGTTTTTTCCTACACAAAACGAACTTACAGAAAAATTAGATCAGTTGTATACTCTTATGATAGAAACTGCTAAAGAAGCAAACAAGGTAGCTAGAAATTTACAAGGTGGAAGAAAAGAATTAGAATTAGAATAATTTATGATATAATAATAGAGGAATAAATATATGGCAATATCAACAACGATTATAAAAAATAGCTATAGTGGTGATGGATCTAACGATACTTTTGCATATCAGTTTAAAATAGCTGCAGATGCAGATTTACAGGTTATTATAAGGTCATCTACTGGTGCAGAGACTGTAAAGACCCTTACTACACATTATACAGTAACTGGTGCAGGAAATGCAACAGGGGGTAATGTAGTCTTTGAATCTGGACATATACCAACAGCTACTGAAACAGTAGTTATTAGAAGGTCCACAACACAGACACAAACACTAGATTTAGTAGAAAATGATCCATTTACAGCAGATTCTGTAGAGGGAGCATTTGACAAGAACCTAGCAGCTATACAAGAATTACAAGAACAAGTTGACAGATCATTTAAAGTATCAAGAACTAATACAATATCATCATCAGAGTTTGTAGATAGTGCTACTACAAGAGCTGGTAAAACACTAGGATTTGATTCATCAGGTGATTTGACTACAGTTGCAGATTTCTTACCAGCAGGTGGGGATTCAGCAT